>Ga0209489_101394_pt1 | contig 49534 bp, 16 predicted proteins | sample SiratrowhiteBW_FD_187527 | JGI IMG/M metagenome (GOLD analysis project Ga0209489, IMG submission 187527) | Root nodule microbial communities of legume samples collected from California, USA - Siratro white BW (SPAdes) (version 2) | ecosystem: Host-associated > Plants > Roots > Nodule | place... | reverse complement strand
ATCAGAGGAATCGGTGTGAATGATTTTTACATGTGCATCAGTTGTGAGTAGTTACTAATGTTGTATTTCATTATCAAGTCCAAAATATGAATGAGGGAAAGAGATGAAGTTCAATCCCAAAGTCCTTTAAACCTTGCAAACTCCGTTTTTATAATTGTTACTTATTTTTAATTGTTCTTTTACGTTTCTTGACTCAAATCATTATCAAATCATCTGAAAACCTGTAATTACTTAGTGAGTAGTGACGCTAAGTTCTAAAACAAAACTGTTCTCTGTGTGATCGACATCCTTGCTTTATAAATCTATATTACTTGTGACTCGGTACACTTGCCGAATAAAAGTCTTAACAGTACTCAGACAGCCATAATGCGGTGTTCCAAATGCAAGTCGCAAACCCCGTGATTACTTCACTTGTCCTCGAGAGAGGCATTTAGGCAGAGGTAAAGAGTATCCTCTTTTATAGAGATTAAGATTGATTAGGACAAAACAAGCATCTTTTTTTGCTATGTGCTGGTCAAATCGAGTAAGGCTGTTAGGATTCATTGTTAAGTACTCCTTGATTGGTTGTATCCAATTAGTATCCGAGGTAGAGGTCGTCATTCACGTTTCTTCATTGACACTAGGTTGGAATAAGACTTGTCAAATTATGGAGTCATGATTATCCTTTTTATCATTAGTAAGCTTGGATAGAGTATCAGTGCAAGTATTCTATTCTTGGGGTACATGCTTTATATTGAGTTTCGTCAAAACACTTCATTTTTTGTTTTACCATGTTGTAGTACTTGAGTTGGGGATCCTTGACTCGGAATTCTATGTATTTCTCCCACCATCACTTGGGAGTCTGTCTTGCAAGAGAGTTTCTTCACATCGACATCATCAACCAGGACAAGCCTCGCAATGAGGGCTTCATACCCGACTTGATTCTTAGAGGTCTTGAATTTAAGTATCAAGGATTGTATAATTTTTGCATCTCCAAGTCCTTCCAAAACTATTCCAACACCACTTCCCTTTTTGCTCGAAGATCCAGCTACATACAACCCGCAACCTCCTTCTATACTAGAGTTGGTTTATGACTTGCCCATGAAGTCCGCCAAACATTGAGATTTGATGCCCTTTCTAGGCTTAAACTGAACATCAAACACAAAAAGTTCAACAAACCAGAATATCAACTAACTTTTGTATTCCAAGTACGTTTGCTATGGGCCAATCGGTCTTCACAACCACTAGGTGACTTTGGAAATAAGGTCTCAACCACCTGGCATCATATGTTAAAGCTAAGACAACCTTCTCCACCATGGAGCACTTGGCTAGATTGGTTGTTGGCCATTATATCTTGAACTAGAGTTACTCCCATAACATCTTCAAATACCGAGATGTATAAGAAATTACTGGTTTAGGTATAGGTAGGCTTCAAATACTGAGATGTATAAGAAATCTGTCTTCTTATACATCATTGGTTTTTGGGGTATAGGTAGGCTTGCCAGAAACGTTTTCAAACTTAGGAAGGCAGATTCATATTTGTGATCTCATTCAAAATTCTTAGTTTTTTTTTTGAGTTCTACGATATGGCTTGTTTTCTCTACTGGCCTAGGTGCCTTCCTAGATGGACTAGAAGGTTGGTGCATGAGGGACTATAAATGTGGAGTACTAGGATTTGTTGTGGCTTGGCTTGAGACTCTTTCTTCTTCCATCGTCTTCTTAATCTCGATGTGAGAGACACCTACAAAGACACTCTTCGATACTAAAATCAGAATAAGTACAAGTGAATAGTAACAAAAACAACTGTGAGGTATCCTTTTATTTATAAAATAATATTTAACTTTAACACTGTTTCTTAAGATCTATAATTACTAACTTCATTAAGAAGATCTATAATTACTAACTTCATTAAGAAGATGATATTTATTAACACATATTTCAATTTTAATGATATCATCTCCTAAACTATACTCAAAACTTCACTAACTTTCCAAAAAGAACTTTAAGTAATAAATCCATGGCTTACTCCATTATAACTCTTGCCGTAATTTATTAGAAACCATTGCTAATGACATTTAAGAAGTACTATAACATTTATCGGATAAATGTTGTAAGTAGATGCTCCATGATATGACTTAATTTCAGGTAAATAATTGATGAGACTAGAAAAGTATTTTTTTTTTGGTTATTCTCACGAAAAATACTTATGCATGATGTCTGTTATGATGTCATACGAACTTATACATCCAAATTGAGAGATTGCTATTTTTCCTAGGTACAATTTAACTAAATTATGAAGTTTTTGACTTTTCAGACCATTGCATGGAGAAAATATCAATGACTTTTCTAAGTTCACCAATACGTTTTCGAAAAGATAACTCCTAATTTTACTAATAATATTCTACATGTCCACAAAATATAAAACAAAAGAATTAAAAAATGCAAAATCAATGGAGATTTAAGGCAAAATCTATGCAGAAAATGAAAGAAAAAGCGATAAAAAAAAGGAAGACCAAAAAGGAGTACAATTTTAATGGTTGGTCTGCCTAGACCAAATTACATATGAATACAAGATATGGGACTAATACAAAAAATATTGAGTATTTTTTATCTTAACATTAAATTATGACCACAATTTTATATTTATGAAGTTCGAAACATCATTCAAATGAAAAAGATATTCCAAGATACAATATTGTTAAATATCATTTAAATAATTAAAACTGCATGTCAAAAAAAAAAAAATAAAAAAAAAATTGCATGCTACTGTTCTCTTCTTAAAAGGATCTAAACTTGATGTAGTGATTAGAAATATTATTAAGCAGCATCTCAAAATACCCAAGCCAATCATGAGTTGTATATTATAACAAGATTGCTATCAAACAAGATAAAAGTAAATGGCTATTATCTTTCCCTAGGATAAGAAACACAACACGCAAGATTTCTCGAAAAAGACACTTCTCTTTGACTCACGTTTAAAATACGTGAAATGAGACTGTATACGTGTGTGCTACAAAGTATGTAACATAGACTATTATATGATTCAATAATTTTTAACGGAATAATTTATTCTAGATATAATTATTGAAACAATAATTTTTAACGGAATAATTTATTCTAAATATAATTATTGAAAGTGATGTTTATATTTTTTTTATAATATTATAATTGAAATTTAATCTTAACTCAATTTTATAAAATCGATTTGTAAAATAAAATTTATATTTTCATATTAAAATTATTTTATTTATGTGTGAGATTATATTGTTTAAAAATAATTTAATAATAAGTAATATAATAAGACCAACAACCATACTAAAATAAAAACATATTTAAAAATATTATAATATATAATATTTTTAAAATATATAAATAACCATTTAATTATTATGATATTTTGTTTTTTTATCAAATTTGACATTAACAAGAAAATATATAACTATGATAAGAAGTTTACTATTTCATGATAATGACATGATTATGATCGGATGATAATCATTAATTATAAAATTCATATTATGAGAATATTTCACTGATGTAAAGTGGTAAAATATAATATCGTAAATATAATATTAAAGTTCGAATATTGTAAATAAAAAAGTAAGCATTGAACATCGTTATTCAATTCCTTCTCGTGCAAGTAACTTTTACTTGTATAAAAAGGTCGACATACCGACATTAAAAAATACTTTTTAGCCGAGTTTTTCTTTATTAAAATATCAAATAATAAAATGATATATTATAAATCGTAGTATCTTTCAAAATACTATTAAAAAAAAGGAAAACAACCATATGAGTACCTCCCTGCATCTGTAAAGTAAAAAGTAAAACAAATTCTTGTGAAAAATCTGTTAAGTCACATGACAGTTAAAACATAAACTTTTATATTTATAAAAAGATAAGAGTAAAATAAGTATAAAAATATGATCCACTAAATAAACACCTCTAAAAGCATGAGATACTCAGTAAATTTTCACATAAAACCATATGACTCTATATTTACTACTTTCTTTTTCGTTCTCCTTTTTTCTTGTAAATACAGCTTATTACTTTTTATATATTAAAAGAAAAAATTAATTTTAAAAATCAATTTATAAGTTTTAAAAATGATAAAATTAGTTATTAACTTAATTAAAAATTAGTTTAGAATTTAATAAAATAAATAATTAAAATTTTGATAATTAATATTAAATATTAATTATTTTAACTTAATTAATCACTAAATTAAATTATTAATTTTTTTATCGATAACAAATTATATAAATTAGACGAAATAAAATAAGTTATCCCAATTTATATAAAAAAGAAACTCAGAGGCCATAAAATATAGAAAGCAGTGAATTCCCCTAAACAAAAACAATGTATTACAGAATGTACCCAACCAAAGACCGCGTATCTATGGCTCAAACTAATACAGGAGAAGCAAGGAGCCCTTGTCCATGAATACTCCCATGATTCAAATCCAAAAAAGTACACATGAAGCATTAGGTAGTAAATATACAAAAAGGACGAGTGAAGCATGCCTAAAAAACTCCAGCAACCCCACTAAACAATAAGTGGAAATAAACCCATTAAATTGGGTCCAACATAACATAGTTTCCCCTTCACTGGTTTACTGCACTGATAAGGCAAATAAAATGTGTCTTCAGATGTACATCTATATTTCTTATGCAGCTCCAAGCATTTAATATTTCTCAGCACCACTCCCAGCTCCCAGCACGCCCTATCATCACGTCTCAGTGGACCCCTGCAACAATAAACACACCGAGTCCTGGTGTTTGACAGGTGAGAACAAAGCTTTCTCCCCACCTCACGCAGCACCTTCCTAACCTAGAACAACGAGGCAACCCACCAAAGTCCTACGCAGAACAGTCAAGACATCATAGACATACACATACTCGGATCTAAATACTATCACACAAAGAGAAACAAACCGAATAATACTTAATTCTAATTACCAATCATAGTTTTTTTATTTAAAAATCAAAACCTAATTTAATGATTATTTTAACTATAATTAATAATCATTTTCTTTTATAAATAAAATTAGTTTTTAAATAGTTTTTTTATAATAATAAATACAATTTGTTTTAATAATAATATTTCCTTTATAAATGAGTTGTGAAGTGATTGATGGGGTAAGTAATCAAATTAATGAAATTAAGAAAGAGAATTGTAATTACTAGTATTATTATATTCTTATAAGATGTTTAATTATATATATATATATATATATATATATATATATATATATATATATATATATATATAAGACAAAAATTATGAAAATATTATTTTTCATATTTAAAAGAGGATAGCAAAGGTGTGTACGAGCATATAGTTGCTCTTAATATCGAAGGTTTAAGACAATAACAAAAACATCTTAAAAAAATAATTCTTCAATTTGACCAAGGATTTTCAAAATGAAGCAGTCCACATTCTATTGCAAAATGCGCGCGCATATGCATGAAATGCAAGTTTGGTCATCGTGTACATCTTTGTTTTTTCTTCGTATTATGTCATCCTGTGAAGCTTCTCCCGCACGTATAATCTGTAGAATAGTCTCATACTACTTCATATAATTTGAATTGTGTCCTCCCATGTGGCAGAATTAGGTAGCGTTTATTGTATACTTTTGGATATAGGCCAAAAATTTGGTTAACTTAAGGATGTTAACATTAAACTCCAAACTGCTATAAATTAGAGACTCCCCATTACTCTTTCTCAAATTGCAATTCTCGTATCAACAACAAACCAGCCACAAAAATGAAGTGCCTAAGCTCCTATTTTACCCTACTTACTGCCATTTCTCTGGTATTTTCATTTATTCCTTCTTCAGCAGATACTCATGAAAAGTTTCTTCAATGTCTTTACAATTATCCTCATAATTCCAACTCAATCTCGAGTGTTGTTTACACCCAAACCAACTCTTCATACTCCTCTGTCCTAGATGTTAAAATTCAAAATCTTAGGTTCGCCAACGCAAGCTCAAAACCCTTTGTCATTGTCACACCACTGGACGTTTCCCAGATTCAAGCCACTATATTTTGTTCCCAACGCCATGGCCTGCAGATTCGAACCCGAAGCGGAGGCCACGATTACGAGGGTCTCTCGTCCGTTGCCAGGGTTCCCTTTGTCATCCTTGACCTCTTAAACTTTCGACAAATCACAGTTGATGTAGAAAACCGAACTGCATGGGTTCAATCTGGGGCAACCCTTGGTGAACTTTACTACAGTATTAGCCAGAAAAGCAAAACCCTAGGGTTCCCAGCTGGTGTGTGCCGCACTGTGGGCATTGGTGGCCACTTCAGTGGAGGTGGTTATGGACTCATGATGCGTAAGTACGGTCTTGCCGCAGATCATATCATAGATGCTCACATAATAGATGTGAATGGTAATCTTCTTGACAGAAAAGACATGGGTGAGGATCTGTTTTGGGCCATTAGAGGAGGTGGGGGAGCAAGCTTTGGTGTCATTGTGGATTGGAAGGTAAAACTAGTTCCTGTTCCATCAACTGTGACAGTGTTCAATGTTTCAAGGACATTGGAACAAAATGCAACCGAGATCATTCAAAAGTGGCAGCTTGTGGCGAATAAAATGGACGACCGCATAATGACTAGGATTGACATAGCAAGGGCAAATTCAAGTCAAAATGGAAAGCTAACAATACAAGCCACTTTTGTGTCCTTGTTTCTCGGAGGTGTGGAAGAGCTGATTCCATTGATGGAAAAGAGCATCCCAGAGTTGGGTTTGGACAGAAAAGACTGTAAAGAGACGAGTTGGATTGGCTCAGCTGTCTTCTTCAATGCTGTGTTGATTGGAACTTCAGGCAATGAACCCCCTGAAAGTATGCTCAACAGAACTCAAACTCGTACAGGGAAAATGAAAGGAAAATCTGATTATGTTACGAAGCCCATTCCTGTTGATGGATTACGAGGGTTATGGCGTTTGCTTTATGACGAAAAGGTTCAATATGCTCAGCTTCAATTCGCTCCTTATGGAGGCAGAATGTACGAGATTTCGGAATCTGAAATTCCGTTCTCTCACAGATCTGGATACATATATCATATTCACTATGCGGTCGTTTGGCTAGAGGAAGGGCACGAGGTTGAAGAAAGACACATAAATTGGCTTAGAAAACTGTATAAATATATGGAACCTTATGTTTCAAAGTCTCCTAGGGCTGCATATATTAATTACAGAGATCTTGACATTGGGGTAAATAACAATGGCTACACAAGCTACACCCAAGCCAGCACTTGGGGTGTCAAGTATTTCAATAACAATTTCAAGAGATTGGCTGCAGTGAAGACAAAGGTTGATCCTCACAACTTTTTCAGAAACGAACAAAGCATTCCTACACTGTCCAAGGAAGGAAATTAAATTATTTGTAAACTATCTGGTATCTACACTTCAAATAAAATAAATGATGTATATCAATGTTTTTAATTCATAAAAAATAACTAATAACACTGTACTATATATTAAAAGGTCACCTTTTAATATATTTGGAATAAAGTAACTTATTGTAATAAATTTTATTCGGCATTTCTAATTGAAAAAAAAAAAAAAAAACTATGCATCATTTAATTTTAATTGAAACTTTATTAACTTCAGGTAAGATTTTACTAATTTTAATTTTAGAAAGCTTTTATATGATAAAAGATAAAAATATAGAAAAATTATTTTTTTTTACAATTTTTATGAATTAATTTATTCTTAAACTAATTTTAACTCATAAAAAATTAATTTATTTTTTCTTAAATTTTTTATAAAGAAATTTTTAGAAGAAAAAAACTAAATAAACTAATTTTTTTATTTTACCAATTAGCGGAATTAACCTAAACCATAAGGAGATCATTATGAATTACTCCTATAATCTTATCCTAGCTGTTACTTTAAATCCGGTAATCTGCAAAATATGTTGCCATGTGGAATTTTATGCTGTAGATTAATATAGAAAATTTTAAAATTTCTATGAAAAAAAGTATATTATTTAGATAATAGAAAATTTGAAATACTTTAGGATAAAATATGTTGATTAAATAAATATTTTTAAAAGAATTTAAAATTTTATGAATAATTGAAATATTTAAAATTAAAAAACTTTAAATTTTATCTAGAAGTTGAAAAATTGAAATTTTCCATGTTCTCACATTCATGTCCTTTTTTCTTTGGATTCTATGGTCAACTCTATTTTAATTGAAATTAGGTTAGCTTGACTAAAACGAAAACATTGTTAGGACCACTGTTTTTTGGTTGACGGAATCAAGTTGTTTTATTCATTGTTTGTATTAATAATAAAAAATAATATAACTATAGAGGTAGATTAGTTGACCCAACACTACCAAAAAATGAAAATAGAGTTGTTTTGCGAGCCATAAGACACCAATACAATTACAGGTCATAATGCATCAATACAAAAATCATGAGGTTCATACATCTAAGTCAGCCCTTTATAACCCCAGTATAAAAAAAAAATCAGTAATAAAGAATATTAAATATAATGAGGTAACTCATTTAAAAAAAAAATAAAGGAAGAGTAAATCTCTTACAAATATCCAGAAAGATCAAACCAAAAACCAAAAATAGCATCTCCTAGTGATACCAATGTCAGGAATATTCCCACTTGGATCATTTTAGCCCATAATAGAGGCATCACTCCTTGACAGATAAAACATGCACGTTCCACCTAACTAAAATTATAAACCGCTACATTCACACTCTATATTGACAAAACAGCGTCACAACAAAAATCACCTTTACATACACTTAAAATTCATAAGTAATATGCAAAATTCATACGTAATTTAAATTTATATATTGATTACATATAGAAAGAAATTCATAGTAAAATTCTCATATTTAACACTTATATATGGATTTTATAAAATTTATAAATAAAATATATATATATATATATATATATATATAATTTATATGTAATCATTTACAAACCAGATTCAAATGCAATTATCTACTTATACGTAATTATATAAGAATCAGTTTGTATCAAAGCTATGTTTTTGTTTTTAATTTCAACACAAAGTTCTCGATTCCCATTCATCCAATATCCAATTCAAGCAGTTTATAAATTCATGATTTACGTTACGATATTAAAGCAGTCACTACAATACACAAAAGTCCATGCTATTGATTCGTAAAGCGATGGTTTAATAGCGGACGTTAAAACCTTAGAAGCAACATGAAATTAGCGTTAGCAATTGGACAGAATCCACAACGATTATATCAGATAAGCTTTTCAGTCATATTACGATTATTATTATACTTATTAATACAACTACAATTATTATTATTGTTACTATTAATATTATTATTATAATTATAACTATTATTATTATTATTATTATTTAATTATCTTATACTTGATACAATTATAATTAAAATTATCTTATAATTAATAAAATTATAATTAAACTTTAAATTATTTAATAAGTAATAAAATTATAATTAAATATATTATGATTAAATAATAGTTGAAAATTAGATTTAATTTTTTATTTCATATTAATATTATTTTTTTATATTATTTATTTTCTATTTTACCGTGTTAGTAACAAATTTGTGTGTTATAATCAATTTAAATAATGACATTTAGGTACTATACGTTCAAATTTTATAAATTATTATATAGAGTTTATACTTTAACCAGTACCTCCTTTACATAAGTTTCTTAAAATTTATGTTAATTTAGATAAAAAGATCCTAATACTGGAGGAGACAAGTTCATGAGTAGAGAAAAAGTAATAGTGAAAATTATAATAAAGAAGATTGTGGTTTGAGTGAGAAAAAGCATAATTTTTTGAAAATAAATAAAAATTAAATTTGGTTAATACTCATTACATAATTTAATTTAGATTAAAAAAAAAGTTATATAAAACTTAAAACAAATAAAAGTGTTAAAAATTTTATCTTATATCTTAACAAATTAAGTATCTTATAACATGTTATATCTTATATTTACTCATATTTTATTTTTTAACTATCATATTTTATACTTTAACTATGATTCATCTATATTTTATTATTTAATTATCATTTATATATATTTTATGATTAAACATTCAATTAAATTTCAAAAATTATGATGAAATATTTTTTTATTAATTTTATTAAAATTCAATCTTACATCTATTTTATTTTTTATCTTTTTTTATCACTTTTATATTTTATTAATATAATAATATTATTATTATTTTATATTATATTTCTAAATTTATTATTTTTTAAATTTTAATTTAATTTTAGTTACATTTCTTTTTATCGTGACTATTTTTAAATTTAAAAATTAATTAATTTTGTGTGGGCTTGGCCGACGCAAAGTTTAACGTGGGTCAAGCCATCACACCATTATTTTTTTTGTGTTGGTCAGGCCGACACAAAGATTAGCATGGACCAAGCCATCGAAATAATTTTTTTATTTTTATTTTTTTGCATAGGTTTGGCCGACGTTATTTTTCTTTTAAAAAAAAAATTATGACAATTTTTGCGTGGGCCTAGCCGACGCTATGTATTTTATTTTAAACACTGACACTTTAACTAATACTATTTGAGTCGATTTTTTAGCCGACACAAATTTATTGACGCTATTTTAACGTTTCTTGTAGTGAGTTGTGAAATGTTTGTTATAGTTTAAAATAATATTCAAGCGATTCATAAATAAACTCAAAACAATATCTAAAAAAATCAAACATAAAAACAGAAATTTAAGCATGAGAATGTACCTCAATTAGAGAAATTCAACCATAATAATACAAATATTCAATTGACGATAACAAAGTCATAGACATGTTTCATTATTCTTTTACAAACTAATAATGAGTATATTGATTATGGGACAAATTATATTGATTATGAGACAAATTATATTGATTGTTATGTGCTTGTTTATTCTCTTGCAATTAATTTTGTTTTTGACTCTCTTGTTGTTGAAAAATATGTTGAACTGTTGACCCTAATAAAGCTTCAACTTTTTACATCATGTAAACTGTTGAAAACTCATATATAGACTAATCTTAACCGGTAGTTAAGAAAAACCAAAATACTAATAGTACAAAAGACTTGAAATATAAAGTGTATCACATCAATAAGCATTTTTACATATATAAAGGTATAAAAATAAGGAGTAATTATTCAATTTATGGTTTGTTATTTGGGTGGTCCAATGAGACAAGGAATAAGACATTTTTTTTTCTTTTGAAGGTATTATTCCTTTTTGTCATACAAGTTAAAGTACTACAAAATGGTGCAAAAATAGAGAACGTTTCAGTTTCACAGATGTATGACTTCTGAGGCTGAATGCTTTGGTAGAAAACTGGAACTTATCTTAATACTCTGCACATTATTAACAAAATTTATGACCATTTTTGCATATTTGTTTTTACATGTCTCTCGAAGACCCTAAATATATGTTCATTTCTACGGTGTATCTGTCTTATGCTTATTTTATCACAAAAGAAGGTGAGATACATGCATGAATTTGTTTTTCTCATATGGATTACACCAGCTACACCTTGAATTGAATTAATGAGAGTACTTTAGGGTGCTCCAACCTTATTAAGAAAGAAAGAAAAAAATCCCTTAAATATAATATGACAAAACTAATTAATAGAACACAAATATATCTATATTCAAGTAAACCGAAGGTGGTTAAATTGGAAACAACAATAAATAAAGAAGAGTATTTACACAACAATTGGTGAAGTTTCTCCTGTAAAGCAAAAAAATCAATTTTCAAACTTTGTTATCATCCTTAAGGCACATAGGACCACTCTTACTATAGTCGTCTACCAATTAGTAGTCCTCCACTCTTTCCTACCACTTCCTATGTAGCACACCACCTAGCTAACCTCTCTCAATATGTATGATCCTGCACACAAAAACTACACTAGGCCCACTAGAACCCAAGTCAAACACAAGCCCTATTAATTGACGTTAATACCTACTGCAACACTAAACTCCTATATCCTAACATATGTCTCGCTAATACAAGATAGATGCACTATCCTCATTGCCCTCACCTAAAACCTCTATCCCATCAGTAAGTTTATATTATGCTATTGCCATCAAACACTGGATAGGGCAAAGTAAACAATCTGAGATTGACACAGTGATCATATTCTTAGGAGTTTAACCCATAATCAATCCTTCAACTGTGCTAAACAAAATTTCTACATCATCCACTTGTTCGTTCTTAAACATAACCTTATTTCTATGATTTCAAATTTCACACACTATAGCCAACCACATATATACTTTCAAATTGCATTCTCTTTCTTTGAGCAACTCATAATAACAAAATGTTGGAAATGGTTACTAATAGTATAGTGGTTGATTGATGAATTATCAATCCATCTATCACAACCAGCCAATACTTTAGTTGTTACGGGACAATTTAAAAAGAAATGTTGGGAAGATTCTGTGTTACACATACGACATTGTTATGTTGTTAACTACACACCTCTTCTAATTAGATTCATCCTTATTAGAATCCTATCAATCAGCACCCTTCAACCACATATTTGTGCTGATGATACAACATTCATTCTCCATAACTTTTTAAATATTTTAATACTTCTCTAAATACCCTCGGGTCTTAGTGTATTATAACCGACCTCACAGTATATACACTATCCTTTACCCATACCTAGCCGCCCAACTCCCCCCTCTTCCACACAACCGAATGAACATCAGCCATCAATTGCTGGTGAAATACTTTTTCCCATTCAAAGGTTTTCCTTCTCTAGCTTAAATTTCAAATAAATGCTTCCCTATTTTCATCCGACCCTCTTCTCCTCACATCATCTATTGTACTTTCTTTGCATATTGATATTAAATATAACCTAAGATACTTGAGTTTCAAAACTTGGTCACCTACCTACTTGTCATTTCAAAACTTAATTTTTTTGCATCTCATAATTGCTTACTTATAATTGCTTACTTACTCTAGAATCAAACCAATTATTTTAGTTATCTACATCACTTATTCTACACAAGTTTATCCAGCACGTAGAATGTCAAGTCTAAAATAAGTTATATGCTCGATTATCTAGATAAGACAGGTCGGCCTTTCGGATCACAACCAACCTCTGCCTGGTCTCTAGAATTACCAAATATTATGGCACACAAGGTAATAATAAGCTTCCCTTTATATTCATTTTCACCCTCCCATTTGCATACGCAAAGGTTAGCTTGATTTTTTTTCATGTCACAGATTGCATAAACTCTTCTATTATTATTTTCTCAATGAAATCATTTCCTTCTCCGCACATATTTAAAATTAAATTGATTTCAAAATGATATGCAATAATTCATATTGAAATTTTTGAATTATTAACAATTTCTTATATTAAAATAATTGTTGCTGGTAGTAATAAAAATATTTTATCCAAAAAAGTTAAAATTTAATAAACTTAATATTATCGAAAAAAAAATTCAAAATAATATTAATTGTAAAATTGATATATTTAAGTATCTTAGAAATGATAAAATTCTCTCCAAGGGGTAAGGTTAAAGTTAATATTTTCTTTTAAAAAAATTGAGACAGACCGTTCCCGCTTATACTTCTCATCTTCCTTTGTATCTTTTCTAAACTACGTTCATTGTGTAATTTTTAAGAGATATTTATCTCTCTTCTAATTTACTAAAGTAAAATTTATATTAATATTTTATTTTAATTTATACTTGTGTTCAAATTACATTAATAAATTAATAAATTAATCCATATATCTTATAATTAATTAATTATTTTATATATTAAAATACATTTTTTTATATCTTTGTAGGAAAACTTTTAATTGATTGTCAAAAGTCATAGGAAATACATAATAATCAAATCCTTCCATTTTTTTCTTATAAAAAGTATCAAAATTTATAACTTTATTTTATTTAATTTTTTACTCAATCTATTATTTATTAAATAAAATAAGAATGATAATATTTGTTTTAGAATTAAAAAGATATCAATATCATTTTAAGGGGAGGAAATGAGATAAGTGTAGTTTTCATATTTGTTTCTATTTTTTAAATATTATATTTCTATTACATCTATTAAAACGTTTTTCTTAATTTTATGTTTACATTAGTGCGGGTGAGTTTTATCATAAATATTTTCCTTCCCAAAACGTGCAGTCACGGTACGAGAACATTATTGCATAACAATCATATCATTGAAGACAGCAACTGTGTAAATGTGCCCAGAAAAAAAAAAGAAAAAAAAGAAAAAAAAAAGTAAATCCCACTCTGTACATGATTCAACAGAAGTAGCATCCATCTGCATTGTTGGTTGATAGCCTTTCTAATTGAGTTTTGATGTGTGGTGTTCGAGCAGTTTATGTATCCTTTCCTCAGATATTTTGAAACGCTTCTCAATTTTCTAATCCATATTCTTGACCTGTTCTGAAAGGCCAAGAGAGACCCTACATAAGAGCCCCTCGCAGTACACAACCCTACTAAACTATTGAGAAGAACTAAGGTAGGAATTTGTGTACTGATAAAAGCATTTCATTCAGGCCTAAAAAAATACAGAAGACACACGTGATAACTTGGATATGGAATATGTTTTCCCCCCTAAATCCTCACCTATGCCAAATTACCATCATCAAACCTTGTACAGTTTAGTTACCCCCTTCCAGTTATGACAGATAATTTACTATTTTACTCAAACATGCCCAAACATTTAACTATGTTATTCCAAATATTTCCTCCGCATCAACCTTGTTGTTACTATAGCATGACTACGTTCCATCTTCTTGGGAACATATTGATCCTGCTACGTTTACCATGTTCGAAGCCATGCAGAATGGTCGAGAGGCCTCACAGGAAACTTAAATCACTTTTTGAACATTTCTTGAAACTCCTCTAATAAGCCTAAATTTCAGTTTATAAACGAAACGAAGTCAGTAGTAGTTGTTTATCAGTTTTATTTAGTTATTTTCTTCTCTCACCAAACTTAATCCAAAATTTAATAGTATTATCTTTTGGCAGGTATGAGTTGTTGAAATTAAAATTTTCTCATTATATATCAGACAATCTTTTTTATAATTTGTTTTAAATATATAAAAGTAAAATAAAATTAATTTGTACAAAAATTAAAACTATTTAATGCATAAATTAATTTGTAGAAATGATCTCCTACAAATTTTCTAAATTTTTACTTAACTTATAGAAAATAATTTTAATTTATGAAAAAGTCAATTTTATTTTTATTTTTCAAAAATATTTTGTGAAAGAAATTTCCAGTCATTTCTATATATAGTTTATTAAAAAAACTGTTGGTAATGGTCTTAAGAAGTATCACCTATATATCGGATAAACGTTGTAAAAATAGATGCTCCGTGAGAACGTGAGTGATATGAACTTAATTTCAAGTAAATAATTGGTAGTTGATGAAGCTAGAAAACTTTTTTTTTGAATGAAGCTAGAAAATTTGGAAGGTAATCTTCAAAGAAACTACATATGCATGCTGTATCTCATACGACTGATAGTTCCATGATTGAGAAATATTGCTATTTTTCCTGGATATTATAATTTAATTACATTATGACCTTTGACTTTTCAGGCTATCTATGAAGAAAATGTCAATGACTTCAAAGGTTATGAAATCTATCTCTCTTTTTTTTATATAAGAAAAACTTAGATGTCATGGCGTTTTATTTTAATTGATTATTTTTAAGAATTTTTTCGCAAATATTATTTTAAGAGATCTATAAAACTCACAAAGATTCTGGATAAGATCTGAATATGACCCTTCCATTAAAAATGTCTAGTGTAAAGATATTTAAACTTAAGAACAATAATCTATCAACACAAAAATTATAGAGATAGATAAATACAAGGATTAATACACCAAAAAGAAAAACGTCGGGTATTTCTTATCTTTAACATTCAATGATGTTCAATATTATTATTTATCAAGTCCAAAAATAATTGAAATGAAAAAAATTCCAAAACACGTATAATATTTAAATAAATCATAACACTGCATGTAGAAAGAATATGTGTATGTAACTTTTTTCCTTAGAAAGATATAGTGATCAGAAATACTGTTAAGGAGCGTCTCAAAATAGCAAAGTTAAGCTTAACAAGATTGTTATCGAACAAGATAAAAGTAAGTGGTTATCATCTTTCTTTCGGTTAAGAAACACAACACGCAAGATTTGTCTTAGAACTAAGACACTTCTTGTTTGCTCACTTTGAAAACACTTTAAATCTATAAATTTTCTTAGCCTTTTAACATATATAATTTATAGGAGACAATTTTAGTTAGGAACATATTGAATTTAGATATTAAAAAAAAATATCAAAATAGTCTTCCAAAATTTAAAAGACCTGTAGGAATTTTTATGGTTTATTAATATTTTTAAAGAACTTCTATGATAAATATTTTAAATAGATTTTTTTTTCATAAGGATTTCAAAGATGTAAAAGGTATCAAGGCCATTAAAAATAGTATTTTTGTGACAAAAACACTTCACAAACAATTAAAAAATTCTCACGGAAAATTATGGCAAAATCTAATGTCATCATATAAAGAAGGCATCACAAAATTTTGTAACAAAAAAATATGATTATTAAACATATTGTCACAAAAACTTATTTTTATCATCACAAAATATGGTAGCATTGTATGACTTCACTAATTGTGATGTCAATATTCATTACAAAATGGTCATCAATTAAAGTGATCTTATTTGTGAAAAAAAAAAATATGTGTGACTTGAAGTAGAAACACAGTCATGGTAAACAACAGTGTTATTTAAAGTGAGATACCTGTGTTTTTATCGTAGAAAAGTATTTAGTTCTTATTTGATGCATGTTTAGACTCGTTTAAGTGAGGTAAACAATTTTTTCCTAGTGCACGCTTAAACGTGCTTAAGCGAGTGAGACGTGCTTAAGCGAGTGATAGTCACAGACATACTCGCTAAAGCGTATTCTAGAGGTCATTTAAGTATGGATTTAGATTACTTATGTGTTTTTTATCAATAATAAAAAAATATATAAATTGGAAAAAAAAAGTGTTTCAACTCTTATAAAACACAAAAGTACACAGATTTTTAAAAATTTAACCAATAATTCCACGTAACATACCTACAAATAACCCTACATTAACCTTAGTCCTGTGAAATAGCGTCCAAAACATGTCCATAATCAATATCAATATAAACACAGAATTTAATCAAATGTATCATTGTGGGCCAAAATTGCTTTTAAGCGTAACAAATTTGATGACCACCAAGATGTTAGTACTTTTTCTTGTTTGATGGCCAGCTGCTAAAGCATAATTCTAATTATGTATCCACCCAATGTTGAATGCTAAACTGGCCATGTATTTTGATCTGGTTAACTCTCTAACAGCTGTATTATATGTTCTTCACATATCAGTAGTTTCTGTAAAGCTGTCAGGAGGAGTTGCAGATCCAGTATAAGTACTGCTGAAATCCATCATGTGCATGTTATTGGTTGCATTAATACTGTTTTGTATACTCTCATAAGCCTTCAATTAATGAATACAACTGACAAACATTAATCATATATATGCTTATGAATTGTGCAACATAATAAATGATTAAATTTAGTAATCAATTAAATCAAAATAATTGATATCTAATATTAATTATTAAAATTTTAGTCATTTATATGATTAGATTCTAAATTGATATTTAATTAAGTTAGAAACTAATTTGGAATTCAATAATATAAGTGCTTAAAATCTTGTTAGCTAATGTTAAATATTAATTATCTTGACTTAATTGGTTACTAAATTTAATCATTACTTTTATTTTGTAGTTATTTAGTGATCAAAACCTAATTTAGTGATTATTTTGATCATAATTAACAATCATTTTATTTTATAACTAAAAATTGGTTTCTAAATAATTTTTTTATACTGTAAGAAGGCAATTTATCATAAAACAATTTAGTAATAATATTTAGATTGCTTAAGTGTGCTAATTTTCCTTGCAAGCATGCAATAAATATCATTTAAGTGAGTTCGAACTTTGACTTAAAGCAAGTTTGAATTTTAATTTAACTGAATAACTAAACTGAAGTGTATATTGATAATCAAAATTTATAACAAGGTACATATAAATATAAGAAATAGAACATATAATAAAGAAATATACTATATGCATGAATTTTGAATTGTTTTGTATGTCATAAATTAAAAGTAATAAATGGTCAATATATTTAAAAAAAAAAGAATTGATAAAATTTAAAAAAGATCTAGTCCTCATTAGAGTCCTTATCATTACGTAGTTCTATATGAAAGGAAGAAGTTTGGTTTATACTAAAGGAAAGGAAGAAGTTTGGTTTATACTAAAGGATATGATATTGATGAAGATATATGACTAAGTGAAAAATTCAACCTAAATTGAATTATGTATTCTCTAGTAAATGAGTAAAATGAAGCACATATTGATAATCAAAATTTAAAACAAGCAAACTATATATGAATATAAGGAATCAAACATATTATAATAACAAAATATGTTACATACACATATGAATTGTTTTATATGTCATAAAATTAAAAGTAATAAATATTAATTACAATTATAATAATTAAAAAAGAAATAAAATTGAAAAGGAACTACTCACAATTGGAATCGTTGTTATCATCATATTGTTTTGCTTTTGAGGAGGAAGTCTGATTTGCACTAAAGGATGTGATAGTAATGAAGATAGATGATTATGTAAAAATTTCTAACATAAATTATGTCATGTGTTTTTTAAGCAAATGTTATTCTTCTTCTTTTTAGTTATTAACATGCCCTTCAAACTCTTATTTTCTTCATATAAGTTAAAAAAAAATGTCTCATTCATTTAAATTCACTTGAAGTGATACTAGTAGAAAAATTACTTTTATCGTCGGTTCTGAGAGGCCTTTATCGTCGGTTCTGAAAGGCATTTATCGTCGAATCCTGAATTGACGCTAACCCAGGAGACGTTGAAAATAACGTCGGTTAAGACCAGGAAACCGACGTGGTGCTTCACTCTATGATATTGGTTGGAAGTCCCACAACTGACGTTATAAGGTTGTTTTAAATAAAAAATAAAAAAAATTCATAATTTTCCAGAATCGCTTTGATAAATCTCCAATACATACAAATAACAACCACAACAATTTCCAGAACTTTTGACAAGTATAAATAGATGAAATAGTAGGCTAAAATCTAAAAAATTGAAAAAAATACAAAAAAATTAAAAAAATAGGGTAAACGAAGGAATTTTGGAAAAAAAATAATTTTGAGAAACTTTCATGACGCAATTTCGACAAAGTTTTGGAGCATCTCAATCCGAGATTTCTATCAAAAGTTATGGCTATTTGAAGTTTTTTCGTCCAAAAAATTTTGAAACCCTAAATCTATGATACAAACATCTAGAAAGCAATCAAAGCATACAAAGATAAGAAAACATACCTCTTGTAGATAGTGAGAACAAAACCAGTGAACGGAAATCAACCCAAATGAAATCTATCAAAACCAAAAAATGAAAAAATGGAGTGAATGAAATCACAAAAGACAATGAGAGATGGGAGAGAACAACACGCGAGGGAGGAGAACATCTCGTACCAATGAAAATATGAGCAAGAAAGCGAGACAAAATGCAAGAGAGAATGCGTGAGAAAGAAAAAGACAATGTGAGCGAAGAGAGAAACTTTGAAGCAGCAGCGCGCACAAGAGTGAAAATGAAGGAGAGAGGCAAAGTGTAAAAGTAAAAACATTGAAACTGGAAGTACCACATCGGTTCTGGGCTTTTAACCGACGTGGTGCATGGCCTGAAATCCCCAATTTTAATTATGATGGCCCACCACGTCGGTTAGAAGCCCATAATCGATGTGGTACAAACCCTCATTTCACCCAGCTTTTTCCTCAATTTACTCCGCATGACTATGACGTCGGTTGGAGTCCCATAACCGACGTCATGGTTGGACACACAACGTCGGTTTGTAGCTCCTAACCGACGCGGTGCTCTCCCGCCATTTGAAAATTTTTAAATTTTGATTTTTTTATTTTTTTTACTGGTATATGTATGACAATTGTTTTGTTTAACCGACGTTGTATACTTATCATAACATCGGTTTTGGTCTAACCGACATTATGAATGTTGATTTATTTACAAAAATGTCACCGTATTTTTGACAACGTCAGTTCTTGATTTAATCAACATTATATTAGCGACGTAAAAGCCCTTTTTTCTACTAGTGTGATGACATTTGAAAAAGAAGGTATGATAAAATAAAAGTCTTAAATATCATAAGTCCTTACATTTAAGTCCTAAGTTTTTATAATAACAAGAAAAGACAATTTTGATGTGTCTAATATATTTTCTTCCAGTAACATACAAAGACAAATAAAGCTCTAATAGGATGAAGGTCTTGAATATCTTTAGTCTTGCCATTTGCCATTCAAGTTTTTATAATGACAAACAAAGTCAATTTTGGTGCGTCTAATATGATTTTTTTTTTTTTTTTTTTTTTTGCGTAATAAGAAATAGACAAAGCTTAAGATGAATTTTATTCACGATCTTATAACAAGTTCTTGCTAAAAGTACAAGTCATGATTAAAGTACAAGAAGTAAAGGAAAGATAAACCCAAGATAAACAAACACTATAAAGACTGAACTTTTAGTTATGATAGATCTATTATTTTTATATATTAATATTTTTAAAGATCTTTTATGATAAATATTTTAAATATTTTTTTATGTATTATAAGAACTTAAAACACGCGAAAGGATTTTATATATGTATATATAAGATGGAAATAACTCAATGATTTTAAGAAAATGTTACAAAAGAATTAATAAGAATAAAATGTATAAACTTGGATAAGAAAAGTAAAAAGAGTTAATATATTTTTTAAATATTTTTATAACTATTGATCATAACTAAATGTTCATTTGACTAGCCCTTCATATAAAAATAGAATCTCATTTTTGTTTTTAAATTTGACCATAGGCTTCCAGTTATGGTCATTATTATCTAGTAATGACGAAGATAAAGATTTGACTGTTGATTTAATTAAAACTTTATCAAAACAACATTTTTTCTTAAAATAAGGTATATCAAGAACATCTATTCCGTCTTCAATGAAGAGAAAAGGAATTATATTTAAAGTAATAAAATTTTTAGAAGCAATGAGAAAAAAAATTATAGAAAAGTTTCAAAGCTTTTGCTGGATTGTTTGACAAGTATATGGCATTCATAAATGATACTAAAAATTACAGGCAATCTATTGAAAGTCCACCTTAAAAATAATTTATCAAAATTTCTATATTTTAAATACTAATGCACTTCTTTAAAAAATATTGATTATCCTACGCAAGCTTAATTATATTAGTTGAAAGTTTTGATTGAATAACTAAATTTAATATATCATAAAGACCTTTTTCATTAAAAAAGCAAAAGAATTTTGAAATTATAATCTAATACCCTTATAACTTAATAGTCAAATAATGGAGTCTGTAGATCTTGTTCATATAGACCAATTTGTGGGATCTCTTTGTTTGGATCCATTCATTTTCCACGAAATAAAGGCAATGATTTACTTTTACCTTAGTTTGGATTGTGTCTTTTCACATACCTTAGTTGAGTTGAGTGGTGTTGCAACATGGGTGGCTAGTTTGAGTGGTGTTGCAATGTTGGTGGCTCTTCCGTGGTGGCTTGGTAAAAAATAATGGGTGAATAGAAGTTGAATATGAATCATAATCACAATGATTCAGGGGTGACTCAAGGACCAAGCAAGTAAAGCAACCGCTTTAGGCCTCAAGGTCTCAAAGACCTCAAAAAAATTGAATATGCTTTAGGCCTCAAGACCACAAAATAATTTAATATGCTTTAGACCTCAAGGCCTAAAAAAATTTAATACTCATATATTATTATAAACTAAAAAATATTTAATTTTAAAATTATTCTAACAAAATTTTAATTAAAAATTTAAATATTTTAACTTACTTTAAATTTGCAATGGTGCTATAAATATTATTTAATGACTTTAAATTTATATTGGTACTATAAATACTATTTAATAAATAATATTCTTGAAACTTTCTTCTAATAAATTAATAATATTTAAAAAAAATTTAAACAGTTAAGAAATCTTTCCTATCAAAACTTTCTAATTTATCTCTTTCCTATATTCCAACGTATTGATATCATCTCTTTATGTCCTATCATTGTCTGACTCTTCCACTTCTCTCATTCTTTCTTTCTTTACTTATCTCCTTTATTCCTTTGTCTCTTTGTTCCTTCCACAATATTATTTCAATTTATTTTCAATTTTAAATTTCTTTCATTTCATGTTTAATCATTTTATAGTGTGCATTTATGTGTGCGTTTACTTAGAGATTATGAGCAATAGCTTGATTGAGGAAGAATTTATGTTCACTTTGACTCCTTTTGAGTGATCAATATTCGGTAAAAATAATGAGATTGATCAATTGATCCCAATTTTTTTTATTCGTTATTTTTTAATTAATCTTAAAATAATTTGTGCATGTTTAAGGAAGAGAATTTAGAAGTTACAAATTATAGGATGAAATTATATTTAAAGACATACCAACGGACAGGATCGAAAGATAATAGAAGTTAAAATTATATTTAAAGACATACCAAATGACAGGATGGAATCATAACAGGAGACTTGAGACTCTACCATCAAGTTTATTGTCTTGACAATCAGGTTTTATCCTTTCAATTTTAACTTATAAGTTATTTTCAGTGTGATATATATTATAATTTTTAATTTTATATAAAAATATATAAATATGGAAAGTAGAAAATTTGAATCAGGTTATTCAAAACTTCAAAAAAAAAAAAATAAAAAAAATAAGAGTTGAACTTTTTGTTAAATCACAAAGAGGGACTATGGATAAATTTATAAAAATAAACAAAAAAAATGAATTAGAAAATGCAGGTGAGTCTTCTTTAAATGAAGAACATAACAATATAAATTTAGATGAAGATAACAATATAAATATAGGTGAAGACAATAATAAAGTAGTTAACGAAGATAATAATTTTGATTTTCAAACTTAGGATAATAATTTTGATTCTCCATCAATTCTCAAACTCAAGACAAAATTGTCCTAATATTAAAAATATCATAATTTAATTATTTTATTAATTTAAAAAAGCCTTATTTTTTTTATTCGCTTTAAGCCTCTTAAAGTCTTCAGCCGTCACTGCAATGATTATATAGTGTTTTTTAAGATATAATCGGTTATTTGATGTGTATAATGGATTATTTGATTGATTATAGATGAATTCTTCTTTCACCTCCATACTCTCATTCTTATCTCCATAATCAATATAAAATTATTCATATAGCTTTATTTAAAAATTAGAAAAGTCAACATTGTCTTTTACTTTCGTATCTCATCCGTAAAATATTCTCATCTACTACTAATCTTGAAGATTATTTTTTTTTGGTAAAATCTTTAATTAAAACTAAAAAAAATTATAGATAAATAATTTTTTTATGTTTATAAAGAATTTGTGAAATATATTGAGAAATATATTATAAATTTGAGTGATTAATTTGATAGTTTAGATAGCATTCAGCTTCACTAAAATGAATGTTTACATTGCTCTTTTGAACAGTGTTTTCCTTGTAAGTGGATATACAAATATAGTTTAGAATGTAAAGCATTAAGTACTATTTAGTAAGTGTGAAAATGTCACACATGTAAGAACTATTACATCCGTCATGCATTGTACATGTAATTTTGTTCTTGTTCAAATAAGAGAGAAGAAAATTGATGGAAAAGGTACACTGCGGGTGATACTGCGAATGGGTTCAACGACGCTCCTTGCTTCCACTGAGCCACATGTTACACTTGGTAGCAATGGAGTGAATGCAAAATAGTTACGTGGTGAAACCACGTGAATATCATAGGAGTCGCTTTTCATATTTTTCAAAAAACTGGTTCCAGCCCAACCAGTTCCAAGCACCGCCACCTTCTTTTTTGGAGATTCATTGCCATGTTCTGGTTTGGCATCGCAATATGCCACTGCTCCTGCTCCACTGCAACCCAATACAGAACGTGATTAACATAAAAATTAATACCAAATACCAAACTACGTATAAGGTATGAGATTTTGGAGTTTATGAATAAGATGGAGGGTCATCCGATTGTCATATATAAAATAAAATGATAACCAGAAGATATCTCATCCGATTTATATTTTTTTTAAAATAACAATTAGATGGAGTGTTATCTCATTGTCATTTACAAAAATAAAATGACAATTGGATAACACACCTCATCAAAATGTGTACCAGATGAGGTGTCATTCCCTTTTCATTTATTTTATAAATGTCAATGGAATGATACCTTGAAGAATGATACTTTAAAGTTATTTTATTCATTTCAATATAAGTATTTTGAATTTTTTTTTTATGAAAGTGTAGGAAGAAAATATGAGAGTGGAGGAAGAATTTGTCTTGATTATATGTTCAGAGATTATGGAGACATTTACATAATAATTGATTATGTGTTTTTAATTTTCAATTATAAAATATTTATAATTATAAATGATGGAGTCTTTGCTTAGCATGTGAGATATTGGGTTTGATTTTTCCTATTTGATTTTTATGTTTTGGTTTCACTTCCATTATAATAAAATAAATATAATTAATTATACAAAATAATAATAAAATTAAATATTATAATAATAATCAAAATCAATTTATAAAATAATAATAATATTAATAATAATAATTGATTTTTTATTTTAAAATAATTAATACTCTTATAATTTTATTAATTAAAATTAATAATTTATCAATTATATCTAACAAATTAATCAGATTTTATTTTAAATTAATTTTAACAATAAATTCAAATTTATAATCTTATAAGTTCATCTATTAAAAACAATTATTTTATCAATAAAACCACTCTCAAATATTTTCTTCAAATTTTGTTATTTTTCTCTAATTCAAACAATCTAATTCCTCACACAAGTCACTTGTTAAAATTCATTCAAACAAATTCATCTTTAGATCCAAACAAAATATAAATGTATATGACACATTTTATAAAAAAAAATTATTATGTAGTAACTACTTTAGGATTACATATATGAATTTATATATTAAATAAAAATAACTAAGATCAATCACTTATGAAAAAGGAAGTTACATCAAGTTATTATTTTAAAGTTTTAGACTAGATTAAAGATGTCTTGATGAGTTCATTGATGTTGAATATTTTCACCTTTCTCATCACAAGAACTCAATAAATATATTTTTAATTAATTTATTTACTAATAACATTATTATCAATGCGTAAAATGAAAATGGTTTTATGACACGATATCTTGTTGATCAATGAATTAGTCTGGTCTACATATTGCCAGCAAGGAATAGACCATTTCCAGTATGTATTGAGTCCTTAATGAATGTTGACTTTCAGTCTCGTAATAATTTTTTGAACTTTCCAATCACTAAAAGTAAACAAAATTTAAATAAAGACCACGAGCTTGTAGTATCGATACGTGTTTGATATAGATAGTTGTAATTTATCTCAACTATTGCAGAATTCAATAGCTTTTAATTGGTCATTTACTCTAAACAAATATGATGCATTGAAAGTTCTTTTCACCAACACTCTGTCTACAAAATATTAACAAAAAATAAATAAAACATAATATATATATATAAAAAAATAAAATACACACACACACACACACACACACACATATATATATATATATATATATATATATATAATTAAATAGTTACATTAATAAAATTATATTTTTATATAAAATATTATCAGTGTAATAATTTAGGTAAGTTACATTACTATAATTTGATACATTCTCTTTATATGTAAACCACATATATATCTTAGAAGTAAAATAATTTTGATATTACTAATTAAAATAAAATAATTTCATGTAAATTGATTCACACGAGAGATACATATTTAACTCTTAACAATTTTATATTAGTATCCTTTTATATATATTGCTCTAGAAACGAGAACGTGATTTAATGCAAGTTTTTATTCAAAATGTATTTATTAAATACTAAATCGGAAAAATATCTTTTATGAAATTTTTTTTCTACCATTTTATTCATAATTAAAAAAACACTTATGCAGTTAATCTAGTTATTGGAATTTTATAGAAATTAGAAATTATTGATTTGATGATAACTAACAAATAATTGTTGACAAACTTATCTGAGAAAGTCGGTCCATGATTATGATTTGATGATAACTGCTAATTTATAAAATTCATATTATAATAAAAGATTTCAATGAAACAGATAAAAGTCTCGGATATTTTTTTTAATGTAATATTAAAGTTTGAATATTGTAAATGAAAAAATAAAGATTAATGTTAGGTTTCTTACTCAACCTTATTTTCCTACTTGAGAAAATAAATTAAGCTTAATAGACCTTTCCTCGTTAATCCCTTATATGGGCAAGCAACATTTCTTAATTGAAAAGCTGGGCCCCACCCTACTTTTTTATTTGGTAAGTGAAATAAAGGAAAAATTTACCTAGATTGTAAATCGCCATTAAAAATCTATTACAAATATTTCTTTCACTTTATTTTCCTTTTATTAACTATTAAATAATAAAATAGTATATTATAAAATATATCATTTCAAGTGTCTTTTTAATTGTTATATTTATATATCATTCTTAAAATAGTAAGGAAACCAACTATTGTACAAATGATCTGTAAAGTAAAAATAAACATACGTGCACACAAAAGTGTGTGGTTTATTCCAAAAATGGGTTAGAAAAGGTGACTACTAGGATAAAATTTTGGTTTTTTGGTATAATTTTTCGTGATATTATGAAAATGGATAATTTTTTTCTTTATTTATAGAAATAGATAAGTCTTTGTACAAACACAACTTCGTATAAAGACGTTGTATGATTTGTGAATAATTTTAGGATGGTCACGGGAATATGTTAGAATCATATTTTTTTTTTATCAACAAAATAGAAACATAAAAAGGATGCTTTAACCCTGTTCAAAACATTCTAGTTGGAATCGTACTATAAAAAAAAAAAAAAAAGGAAATCGTGTCATTATGTTATTTCACATTAAGTGTGATACAACATTAATAATTTCTGTTTACATCTTCATCTAAAATTGTCTCTTTATGGTATAATTTTGACTTTGTTCAACGTTTCAATTTCGTATTACTGCCATATTGCCATATTACTTTTTTAGACGAAAGTTCATTACACAACTTATCCATTTTCTCAAATTAAAAATATTTATTTTTATAATAACTTGAACATATTGCACTAGATCGGTGAACATCTAAAACTTTACTTCCAACATAGAAGTTTTAAGACAACAACAAAAATTTTAGAAAGATAAATGTTCAATTTTACGAAGGCTTTTCAAAATGAAGCAGGTAAAATTCTACTGCATAATTGCGTGCATATATATGCATGAAAAAGCAAGTTTGCTCATGTATACTATTTTCTTTTATATATATTCAGCGTGTACTTCTTACATTAAGGCTTCTCCATGTATAATTTGTAGAATAGTCTCGTACTAGTTTCCGTAATTGAGTTGTCTTCTCTCATATGGCAGAATTAGGCATGCGCTGACCTTTTTTTTATACCCAAAATTTCGTTTACGTAAGGCTCGCATTGATAAATCTAATGTCTACACTTAAGGACGTTAACATGAAACTCCAGACTACTATAAATTAGACATGCGGTATACCTCACATCTTCAACTTGCACCTCTCATACCAACAACAAAGCATACGCAAAAATGAAACGTTTAAGCTCTTATTTTACCGCCCTTACTGCCATCGCTCTTTTATTTTCTCTTACACCTTCTTCAGCAGATTCTCATGAAAAGTTTCTTCAATGTCTTTACGATTATCCCAACACCACCGGAATCTCCACTGTTGTTTACACCCAAGCCAACTCTTCATACTCCTCTGTCCTAGATGTTTCCATTCAAAATCTTAGATTCTTCAACGCAAGCTCAAAACCCATTGTTATTGTGACTCCACTCGTTGTTTCCCACATTCAAGCCACCATAATCTGTTCCCAACGTTATGGCCTGCAGATTCGAACCCGAAGCGGAGGCCATGATTACGAGGGTCTCTCGTACGTTGCTGGGGTTCCATTTGTGATCGTTGACCTCATTAAGATTCGAGAAATCGATGTTGACGTAGAAAACAGCACTGCATGGGTTCAAGCTGGGGCAACCCTTGGTGAAGTTTACTACAGTATTAGCCAGAAAAGCAAAACACTAGGGTTCCCAGCCGGTGTGTGCCCCACTGTTGGCGTTGGTGGCCACATTAGCGGTGGTGGCTATGGATTCTTGATGCGTAAGTACGCTCTTGCTGGTGATAACGTAATTGATGCTCACATAGTTGACGTCAATGGTAATCACCTTGATAGAGAAAAAATGGGTGATGATCTATTTTGGGCCATTAGAGGAGGTGGTGGAGCAAGCTTTGGAATCATCGTGGCTTGGAAGATAAAACTAGTTCCAGTTCCATCAACTGTGACAGTGTTCCGAGTTCCAAGGACGTTGGAAGAAAATGCAACGGGGATTATTCATGAGTGGCAGCGTGTGGCAAACAAACTTAACGAGAGCCTGACCATTAGGATCAACATGAAAAGGGTAAATTCAAGCAAAAATGGGAATCTAACAGTACAAGCGGAGTTTGAATCCCTGTATCTGGGACGTGTAGATGACCTCATTCCCTTGACGCAAAAGAGCTTCCCAGCGTTGGGTTTGGTGAGAGAAGACTGCACTGAGATGAGTTGGATAGAATCAGTTCTCTACATCGCTGGATTCACAAGCGGTAACTCCACCGATGTTTTGCTGAACAGAACTCAATTAAACGGTGTATCGTTCTTCAAAGCGAAATCTGATTATGTGAGAGATCCGATTCCAGATGTTGGGTTAGAAGGGTTATGGCCCTTCTTTTATGAAGATGAAGCTAAAGATGCTTTCATTCAATTCACTCCTTATGGAGGGAGGATGGATGAGATTCCAGAATCCGAAACTCCATTCCCACACAGAGCTGGTAACATATTCCACATTCAATACTTTGTGGCTTGGCATGAAAAAGGGGATGTGGTGGCACAAAAGCACGTAAACTGGATTAGAAGAGTGTACAACTACACGGAACGTTATGTTTCAAAGTCTCCTAGATCTGCATATCTGAATTACAGAGACCTTGACATCGGCGTTAATAACAACGGTTACACAAACTTCAGCCAAGCCAGCGTTTGGGGCTTTAAGTATTACAGTAACAACTTTAACAGATTGGCACGCGTGAAGACCAGGGTTGACGCTCGAAACGTCTTCAGAAACGAACAAAGCATACCTTCTCTTAGCCCACCGGGACGCAGATAGATTTTCTTCCTGCACTACTTACCATTACAAAATAAGCTGTTTTATTCATTTACTTTTATGTTTATAAAATGCAGCATTCGTCAATATTTCTTTCTTAGTGAGTATGGTGTATAATAAGTTTATTTGTATTATGCCACTATGACAAAAAACAATATAAATTAGAGTTAACAAATAAATAAAATATAAAAATCCAGTTAACTTTATATCAACATAAATAAGGAATGAAAATTAAGGTGGTAGTGTCGGTTTTTAGAAATGGAAATTTGTAGAGTGGGCTTAAGCTATATACTAGACCGACTCTAATTTATTATTAATTTTTAATTAAATAATTTAATGTTGCTAAACCTATGTATTTATGTAAAAATTTATTTAATTGTAGCATCGAGTTAAGTGACATTAAATAAAATTTATATTTAACACTAATTTATTAACATTAATGATTGGGAATATTTTTCAGAGTGGTGTAATTTTTATCTAAAATTTACCAAATGGTGTATTTTTTTTTATTTATTTTTGGATATGCGTAAATCGTGCATAGGAGACAGAGATCATTGTGAAGAAACCGTGACCCTATTACAGGACTTAATTTAACATTAAATATAAAATCGTGAAAAGAGAATACAATTTTAGTTTATTAGATGAAATTGTACAACTAAGATTTTAATTAATGAGTTAATTAAAATCGTGATAATACTGCACCATTTTAGGATTGTTAATATTCTCCATCCATTTGTTTTTGCACCTGTGGTGTGTTGTTACTGTGCAACTAAAATAAAATAAATGGACAATTACAAAGTCATTTTATTTATTGATAAATATGTAATGGTTGAAATTAATTATAGTGATTGAATAAATGTGAAGTTAAGTTGAATAGAAGAGTGGTTATATATTGTGAAGAAAAATTATCTGGATATAATTTAAAAACTAACAATAAATTTATTTAAAAAATTATATAATATTTTCAAATTTTTCTTTCTAAATTTATTGCTAAATTTCAATTTTATTTTAAATTACTTTTATATTAGTAACTAAATTCAAATATCTAACTTATACTTAATTTTGCTAAATATTTTTATTATTAAATTTTAATTTTATTTTTTTTATTTTTTTTTCAATATCAAATTTACTCTAAATTTAATTCAATATATAAATCTCATACTGACATCATTTTTATTTCAACCATTATATATTTATCAATAAATAAAATAACTTTATATTTTTATATTTATTTTAGTTACACAACACACGTGCCAAATATAGAAGAAGATGAACGAGTGAAGAATATTAATCACCATAAAATGGTGCAGTATTCTGACGATTTTAATTAACTCATTAATTCAAATCTTGACCGCACGATTTCCTCTAGTAAACTAAAATCGTGTTATCTTTTCATGATTTCATTTATTTTTTCACATTGACATTGTGTCTGGCAAACACGATTTACCTATATCCAGAAATAAAAAAAAAAAAAACACCATTTTCAGAATTTTAGATAAAAATGACACCAGTTTGGAAAATTTGCCTTAATGATAGTATAATTTAAAAAATAAAATTCTTATACAATTTTTTTGTCTTTAGCAAAGAAAAATGTAGTTGATGAGTATAGATGATGAAAATGAGTGTGAATGAAAGAGATTGTCTTTGAACAAGATAAGTATGGATAAAGAAGTTAAGAGTAGATGAAGGAGATAAGTGTGGGTGGAGGAAATATGTATGAAGGAGATGAGTGTAGATAAACAATATGATGAAAAAGATGAGTGTAAGGAGATTTATATAAAAAGTGAGAGAACAAATTTGCGAGAGATTGCATTTGTCCTTTAAATCTAGGCCTTTAAACAAAAACTAATTTACGTTTCTTATTGCTTGACATGAAAATGCACAAATTCATAACATATAAATTAGCATCAGCTTAGTCTACGCTAATTTAAATACATATTAAAGATATATTATATTAGTTTTAGTCTAATCAATGATAACTTTATTAGTGTATAGCATTATATGAACTAAGTTAATTCTAATCACACATTAATACAAATATTTATTTATAAAAAAATTTAAAAAATTGTTAGCATTAGTTTAGAGTTGACTATGATGACTCTTTCAATATTTAAAACTTATTTTTTACGCTTTTTAACTTTAAATTTCATTAGAATTAACTTAGCTGACTCTAATAGAATCACAATTTGACTAACACTAATATTTAAAAGCTAATTTGATGTTTTATTTTAGGATGTGGACTGGTCACATGTTTATGAATGGAGAGAGAGTCTGCACGCCCCCACAAGATGGAGGAGGGAGACCAGATGTCAATCTTATCTAGAAGAAATGCATGATGAGAGTTAGATAGAGGCTTGGTAAGTAGATCAGCTACTTGATGACTTGTTAGCACATGAAACACTTGAAGTTCCTTAGAAGAAACCAAACTCATTTATGGAACAAGGGATTGACATAGAGGTAGTTAGCTCTAATATTATCATAAAACAATAGCGTCATCTTGATGATTGGATGACCAAGCTCATTTAGTAGTTCTCGTAACCACAACAGTTCACTAGTGGTGGTTGTTATAGTATGATATTTAACCTCCGTTGAAGATTTAGCAACAGTAGGTTTCTTCTTAAAAGACCAAGAGATGCCATTAGGCCTATGCATATTAATAAGATAGGCAGCAGTAGACTTGTGATATCTCCAACCCAATCAGAGTCACCAATGCTATGATTAAGAGATCTGTGGCGCAGGAGAGGTGAAAACAATGGTTAAGTGTCCCCTTGAGATAGCGGCGAAGTAGACGCTTGGCAGGTTTCATGTAAATTTCAGTGGGAGCTTGCATGTACTGTGATAGTTTTTTCACCAAAAAAGAAATATTTGGGCGAGTGAGATACAATATTGTAGTGAACCAATAATGCAACAGAACTCTCAGATATCACATGAAGGAGCATCAAATGTTGGAGTCAAATACATGCAGTAGAAAGAGGGGTTGAGACATGCTTTTGCATCTAGAATGTTGGTAGAAATCAATAACTCACGTATATAATGTTGTTGTGAAAGGAATAAACCATGAGATTTAGAGAGAATTTCCATATCAAGGATATGATAAGGGGACCCAAATCTTTAAGAGAGTACTTCAATGCAAGGACGATCTTTAATGCATTCAGAAATCAGTAGTTGTTGCCCGTGAGTAGTAGATCCTCGACATAAATAAGAAAGTATGCAACAATACCATCTTGATTGTACACAAAGAGAAAAGTGTCATATCCATAATTAAGAAATCCAAATGTATTAAGAAAATCCTTTCATGCATTATACCAAGCACGAGGTGCTTGTTTGAGATCGTACAAAACTTTGTGGAGCTTACAAACATAATCCGGAAAGTGAGAAGTGACAAAACTTGGTGGTTGAGGCATGTAAATATCCTCTGAAATGCTACCATGATGGAATACATTATTAACATCCATTTGACATAAAGGCCAATTATTAGATAGAGTAATGCAGATAACCAACTTGATAGTCTGAGACTTAATGACTACATTATAGGTTTCAATATATAATGCTAAGACGTTAATGAAATCCGTCGGCAACAAGATGAACTTTATAGCAAGCTATAAAGCCATTGGGAATCCGCTTGAGACAAAAAAAGTCAATAATGTAAAATTGTGGTCGCTTAGGGATAAGGGACCATGTACCATTGACAAGTAACACATTGAATTCTTTTGACATTGTTTTCCTCCACTCATAATGTTTCAAAGCCTGGAAAAGACAAGAAGGTTCAATTCGGTAGGATAAAGGAAATTTGATGGTTAGGTGAAGGTGTTTGGGTAAAGATGTCATTTTTAGATCTTGTGACCATTGGGTGGGACGGTTGTTTTGGTCTAGGCGAGCATGAGGATGAGTCTACATGCGTGGAAGAAGATGAACCCAAAGTGTACAAGATATCATGATAGAATGGAGGAGAGGATTCGATAGAATTCGGTAATAAGTGAAGAGCGGATGAGGTATATGATAATGTTGGCATGGACATAGGAGAAGACAAGTTTTGAGGTGCGATAGGTAAAGAGGAGGCAGTAGAGGTGAGATTTGAATTTTGAGATATGGATGTTGGAATGGTTACGGGTGTGGGGTCAAAGGCAATAGTATGATGAGTGATTTTTATGTGGTTTGAGGGTATGGAACTAGGTGGTTGTATGCATGTAGGGATAGATATTGGAGAGAGAGAAAACGTGGTTGTAAGTACAGAAAAATAAGAAAAATATTTTCTACAAAGTGCACGTTAAGGTATATAGTTTTTCATTTTTGAAAATGTAACACAAATATGCACTTTGAAATGAGTTATAGCTTAAGAAGATACATAGTTGGGATTTTGGGAGAAGTTTATTGTGAACGTACGGGACCAACCAAGGAAAACAGAGACATCCAAAGGTACACAACTTAGAGTAATTTGTAGAAGAGTGAAATAAGGACTCAAGAGGTGACTTCATGTTTAAACTAGGAGATATGTTTCAATTTCAAAAGCATAAGACTAAAAGGAGATGGGTAAGAAAGCATGTGGAGAAGACAACAAGCAATTTCAACCAAGTGACGGTGTTTTGTTTCAGAAAGCCCATTGTGTTCTGATGTATAACGAGGATTTGTGAAGTGTGTTATTCCATGAGTTTGAAATAAGATTTCAATTTAAGATATTCACAACCATTGTCTAAGTAAAAGGTTTTATTTTTTGTATTTAATTGATTTTCAACAAGTAATTTGAATATTGAAAAATGTGAGAAACATCAAATTTATGTTTAACCAGATAAAGCCACACATATTTTGAAAAGTGGTCAGTGAAAATAACACAATAAAAATGACCATTTATTGAAGATGAAGGTGCAGAACCCCAAACATCTGAATAAATCAATTCTAATGCTTGACTACTAGACAAAGTAGACCTAAAATAAGGTAATTTATGACTTTTATTCACTAAACAATCTAAACACTGAACTTGTGGCATTGGCCTTAAGTCCATGATGAAGGATGTGAGAAGCGGGATGCCCTAAGCAGTTGTGCCAGATGGAGAGGGAGGTGTGACAATAGATATAATGGGATTGACGACAGGGAGGTAGGCATGAAATCTTATACACATTGTTTTCCTTTTTTCCTCGTAGTAGGATCACCCCGTGCTCAAATCCTTGACCAGAAAGTGTCATGAGAAAAATTCAATGGATACAAAGTTGTTTTGACATAATTGGGAAATAGAAAGAAGATTTTGAGATATGTCAATAATATAAAGAACATTATTTAATTGAAGCGGAGATGAGGAAGTGGGAAGAGAGGTTAAACCACTATGAGTGATGATGAGTCCCTTACCATTTGCAACCACAAATTTATCATTACTTTTACGGAATAATAAAACCTCTTAAATAGTTTGTTCAAGAAAGAATTGGACAAAGCATAAAATATTAGAGTAGACCGGTACAAACTGTTATTTATGTTTATCTATTCTCGTATTGCACAATTTTGCTTTGTGGTTTTGTTTATAGAAAATTAAGTTCAAATTTCATTCAACTCCTCCCTTTTGAAGTCAGTTGTTCTTACAATGCTGGTGGAGACATTTAAGAAGCATGCATGGGAAGAGAGGAGGTAGTTGATTTGATAATCAGATATAATGAAAAGTGGATCAGGAGATATAATTAGATTTTGAGAAAATAATTGGCTAGGAGAACAAATGGAAAGATTTCCAAGACTGTTTGTAAACTCCAAAATGGGTAAATGATGTGAAATTGGTTAGGAGTGGAACCTACAACGCAGAAGCGAGTGGTTTGAAAGGGAAAGGGTGCAGATATCGTAACTAATGCTTGATTTGGAACATCTTATAGTGAACAAGGACTTGGAAGATGGCTGGATGTGGAAACACGATGATACACAAACGTATATAGTTAAATTGGCATATAGCAAATTATACAATTGGTTTATTGGAGAAGAGTAAGATTTATATGATGAGTTTTGACAATTCAAGACCTTGCCATCTCTTCACATTTCGCCTGGATGGTACTTTTAAATAAGGATAAGACAGTGGGTTATGTGGTTTAGTTGAGGAGTCAACCAATTCTTTATTCTTTGATTGTTCGGTTGCCAGTCAGTTGTAGAATATATATAATACATAAGTGGGCGTAAAAACGTTGTATCGTAACTAACTAAAGAAGCATATTTGAATTAACTAAGGGAACAAATTATAAAGAATAATATGGATTGTAGTTGTATGGAATATTTGACATCAAATAAATATTGTCATTATTTTTAAAAAGGTAGGACTGAATCCAAAAGAGATTTTTACTCTAACAAAAATTATAATTTGGGTATGAGTGACAAATAAGTTGTCTAATCCAAAGTTCGTATACTCTAACTGGTATTTCTCCCTAAAAATATATATTGGCATATGGCTATGAGAAGATAGTGAGGTATTAATGTTATGAAGTCTGATAATATTCAAACTAGGAAATGCAGTTGGGATTGAATTAAGTCACAATGACATGTAATATGTTTTTGTAATATCGAGACCTTGATTGAACTTTTTATATACCGACTGAAACATCCTTTTAAGTTTTATATATTTTTTTTTTTGATAAAAAAATCACTAACGAATAGTGTTGCGTAAATTAACAACAAATGTTTGAGCACTTTTTCTGGCTTCTTGCTTTTCACTACCCTAGAGTAAAAAAAAAATACATACAAAAGAAAGATATACAGAGATTAGCACGTTAAAAAAATCAATATGCCTCATTAATAACATCCATGTTCTAGAACATAGTTTAACGGAGAAAGTCAAAGTAATTAAAAAGCTTTTTAAGTTTTTACCAGTAATACCTAACTTCTCTTCGTTCTCCTTACATATACTGTACCAAGCCACGTATTTGACAACCCATTTACTGCTTTTGCCATAAAAGCTTTATGAAAATTAATAAGATGGAAATAAAATTGTTTATGAACGTGATGTATATGATCGAGGTAATAAATAAATTTTAATTGGTATATATATTTATAGGTATGATTTCTGCAAAATAAATTCTAATAATTTATAGACTTGTTTGAGTGTGTTTGGATCAGCAAATGCATTGTTCATACGGAAACAAAGATAAGAAAAAAAATGCAAAAATCAATGAATTAGAAAACATAAAACACGAAAATCAAGAAAGAATTGTGATGTTAAACTTTCTTCTTGTGAAGTACAGATTTCCCATGCAAGTACGTGTAATAGATTATACTAAAATGTGTAATTGATTACGTTTCTTATAGTAGTAAATAATTTTAATAATATTTCATTATATTATAATAAAGGAAATAATTAAAAAAATAGTAAATTAATTAATTAAATTCAATTAATTAATATTTTTAATATATATTTTACATTATAAAAGTAAAGAATTAAAATAATAAATGAAATAAAGTTAATTAATTTAAATTTTGGTATCATATTAATAATTTATTTTAGTATATTTTTATTTCGAAACATAATTTTTTGTTTGCTAAGATTTTTATAATAATTTTTTATTTTAATTTAATTTACATTTTTTGAAATCTTTTTACATTAAGTTATTTTCTAAAAATTTATTTGATAAATTATTTTCTACATATATAATATGCAATGTTATCAGATCAATTAAATTATTTCGTTTATTTTTTCAATTAATTATTTTTCACTTTCTTTTTTCCTTTTTTTCTTTCTCACTTACCCTCAATATAACTCGATATTCTTTATTCATTGGTTACCATAATTTTAGCAGGATAACTCAATATATTTTATTCATTGATTGTGATAATTTTCGGAGCATGTATGTAATTATCATAGACTATTTCGAGGGCTAACTCGTAATATAAAAAATTTTAATTAAACGAATGATCTTGATTAATCAGCAAGTCAAGATGGCATTATAGATAAAAACAAAAGTGGGGTTAGATAATCTTTTAACAACTAATAAAAATTTGGTAACTGACTTCTTATAAATTAAAAAATTACTGTAGTACGTATTACATTTTCATAGATGATATTTTTTTCCCACATCATACAACTTTCTTTATTTACGTATGTTTTTTATTTTTATTTTTTATTTTTTCAAATTTTAGTATAAAATTTTTAAATCATTTGAAGTTTTCTTATTATAATTTTTAATTAAAAGTCTAAATTAAAAAGTTGGGTTTATTTTATAAGTCAAGTTTCAAAATCATTATTTATGTATAGGTTTTTTTATAGATGGACACTATAGATGATTAACCCTCTCTCTTTATAACTTGACCAATTGTCACTAGACGCAGAGAGTTATGTTAAACATATAACTTGTGGGTTTGACACATCACCGAGTATAATTTGTTAAGAGATTTTTAGCAACACGACTCTTTTTAGTGTGCACTAAATCAACCCTAGGCATCATTTAAGGTGTTGTTTGAGTCTGTTAATGAGAACGAATAAGAGATTCAAACTTTTCATCAAACTTTTGGTTTGAAAACTATAAATTGCATCTCTATCTTTTACAAGACATCTTTTACCATGCAATATAAATTAGCCCCATGTGTCCTAGTGAAGTAAAAAATCATGTAACATATCAATAGTAAATAAGTATACATCTAACTAGTTCATACATGAATGATATGGAATTCAGAATGTTATTGGGTATGTTTATACTTATGACTTTATCAACAACGACCTGTGCATATTTGAGAAGTCATTTCTCGAGTTGATCTTGTATGAGTAGCCTACTACATTTCGTAACATTGAGGTGGAGTTGCAGGTATTGATTGAAATAACGACTTTTCAATTGGATGAATTGAGATGTTAAGAATTTAAGGTAAAGTGTACGTACCTACACATGATGAGTTGAATAGTATGATTCTTAATGAGAGTCGCAAGAGCAAGTTGAGTCGTGATAGGACATGTGTATCATCTTGTTTGACTTTTTAGAAGTCAAGGGTTGAGCATTAGATACCTAGTAGCATGTTACATTAGTTGTGGGTAAATAAGATAACATTTCTATGGAGGTTGTTACACATTTACCACAAACAATGTAGAGACATATGTCACACGGGTCATTGTGGATAGGTTAACAAAAGATGCTCACTTCCTATCAACAGACTTGAGGAATCTATGCAAATATTAGTCAATTGTACATTAGAGAGATCATCAAACTATATAAAGTTCCTACGAGTATAATATTTAGCAGAGATTTTAGGTTCATTTAGGTTCGGTTAGAACCATAAAATATTACGGGAACCTAACTAAGGTTGAGTTGAACTTATCATCCTAAAAAAAATGGACAATCAAAAATAACTATTTGGCCTTTAGAGGATTTTTTTAAGAACATATGTGTTAGATCATTTGGGTAGTTAGGATTAAACCTGTTACAAATAATGATAGTTATCAAGTGAGTATCGATATGACACCATATGGCGTTGTATATAGTAGAAAAGGCAACACACCTCTTTGTTAGAATCAGAACAATAAGACCATCTTGATATGACAAGAGTTTTTTCAATATAAGGTCCAAAAATGGTGACAAGAGTTGTTGCTTTACCAATTCATCTTGTCAAACTACATATATGTATTGACAAGTGATGTATCTAGCATTTGGATTGTTATATGTATATTAAAATGTATATATGTATAATTATGGATATTATTTGTAGTAAATTTGGAATATGAATGAAGTTAGTAAGTTATTTGATGTTGAATGTCATAACATTGGAATATTTGGATGACATTTAAGTGTTATTTGGTGATGATTTCATAGTTTTCTTCTTGGTATACGTTGAGAATGGGTGCTCTCAAGTTAGATATCTCTTGAGTGGTATCTCACTTCTCAAACAACATCCAAGCAGTGTATGAAGATTACACTCATCGCTCAACATCACTCAAGTAACAACTTGGACACTCAGGCGATGGAGTGTGTAGCTTGAGTGAGATAGGTTGAGACAAATCTCTTTTCTTTAAAATGATATCACTCAAGCATTATGATAGGTGTTCAAGTGATATTCATGGTGATGTGCATGGCTTCTAAACTGTTGAGGAATCATGCAAATACGTTAGGACGATCAAATAATAAGTGGGTCACTCTAGAGTTGTTGACATGCTGGGTTGAGGTTCTAAAACTTTTTGGAAGATATCCAACAAGTATGTGTTACTCAAGCATTGTGTGGATGCTCAAGAGTTTTGTGGATGCTCAGGAATTGCATGGACACTTAAGTGATGAACTCTCAAGCATGATCTTTAGCTTGTAAGTGAGGAAGAGACATATTCACTTATGCTCTAGGGTGGCATCAATTGGCATGAGACCGCTTAGCCAAAATACTCTTCCTAGTGGAAAATGAGGTCATTGAAGCTAGAGGAGCACACTCAAGCAACATGTGTTAGTTGAAGGTGCAGTTGGTTCCAAAAGAGGGAGTTTGAATGGAGCCTAAAATGAAATTGCGGAATATAAACAATTCAAAGTATTAAGTAAAGTCTAAAAAATATAAAATCAAAGTATAAGGGAGAGAAAAAGTAGACACAAATTTATATTAGTTCCCCTTAAGCTAACTACTTAAGAAATTTCACTAAATGATTTTTAACATCTTTTCAAGAACAAACATTATCACACCTCTTCGGATATGAGTTTTAAGATCTTTTCAGGAAAAACCATTATTACACCTCTCTAGGTATGAGTTTTAACGCCTCTTCAGGAACAAGTATTTTATACTTCTGTAGGTAATGAGTATTCAAACCTCTCAAAGTAACAAGTATTTAAACATCTCCAAGCAATGAGTATTGAAACCTTTCTGGGTAACAAGTATTTAAATCTCTCTAAACAACGAGTATTCAAACCTCTTCAGACAAACCCAGCCTTAGTCTCCCCAAAATATCAAGACCTCTCAACAATAAGAAAAACTCTCTTAATATAGAGAAAAATCAAAACTCACAGGGTGTATTTCACAAAGTGAAGAATTTATAATGGTTAAACACACAACTCTCTTTTCTTATATGCTCTCAATAGCAAGATATAAAAATGAATTTTCTCACAATATTTCTCTTGAAGTTCTTCGTGTGTTCCTCGTCAATCTTTTCTTATACTTTCTTCCTTCATCTTCAATAGTTTTTATATAGCTTTTGACATGATGACCATTAAAGCATCTATTATTGAAATCCTACACTACTTAATATCTAAATATTTTATTCTTTAATACATTTAATGAATTTTTCAATTTATTTGAAAACTTTTCATTCGTATAGCAATTTTGAACATTGATACTTAATGTATGAAATTCTCAACTTACCAGTCTTGTTCTTCTCCTTGTCTTTTCTTCTTTATATAGCAATTATTGCTCTAATGTAATCTTCATGTCATTATTACATAATTAAGTCTTTTAATTATTTCCTTCTTTGCAGCAAATAGGAACTTTTGCACTCTATTTCTTCTTTCTTGAATCATCTGTGGGATTCTTCATTTTAGATTGTCTTTGTCTGCCATTCTTCTTTAGTTGTGCTTCCACAATTTTTATTTCAGTTTGTCTCAACAACTCTGTAGACGCTTGAATATGAAATACCTTCTATATTGTATCATATGTGTCTTCGAATGCTTCTTGCAATGTTTTCATCCATTATGGAAAGTATTTGAACATGATTGGCCGTTTATGATTTGCATGTAAGTACTTGGACAAATAGATAATCACTTTAGATAATTCTAAAATGTTAAATTATATAAATTCCAAACTTTCTAAGCTTGTCTAAATTTTGAACATTAAATCAAATTAGAGTTAAATAAACTTATATCAAAAATATTTTTAAATATTATTAATATTAATAAGCACTATATATTCTTATTAGAGAATAAAACGTTAATTTAGTATTTTCAAAATTTCATTTGCTAAGAAATAAATAAAACAATATAAGGTTTAGGAACTCCCTGAGACTAAAGTGTTGATGTGCTTCGTCTAACGCAATTTTAAGGTTGGTTTTATCTTGATTATGATATACTATCTCATCTGACATTGTTTAATTAAAATGCTTCATTTAGCACATTCGTCTAGCATGGTCTTGTATCCTTGGTTTGTCTTATATGACCTTACAATGTTGATTCATCCACTTAGTTTGGTTTGTGTATCCAATGTATCATCTAATACATTTTTTCTTGCATGACCAAGTGTTGTTGATTAGTTTGGCATACTATTTCATCGTCTATTGAAGATATCATCCACTTGTTTGTCCATTAAGCCTATTGTCTAGTCTTAATAGATATTTTGATTTCTCCTTACTGGATGAGTTTGTCTATCACTTCTTTTCATGTGCTGTAAGACCATAGTTTTCATCTTGATTGTTTATCCGGTGCTTTATCTCTTGCAATGCTCCTTGTTGGAACATGTCAACAATTGTAGCGTTCAAGCATCTTCTATTCATTTTAGTATGTTCAACGAAACCATCTTGGAATGTGCATATGATTCATGTATTATCAATTCGTCTGACGGTCTTGACTCTTCGTCTAATGCATCTTCTGCATGTTTGTTAATTTGTTAGAGCTTTTACATATTTTATAATATATGTTATCCAAAACTATCGTCTAAAAGATAATATCATATCGTCTAGTGATTTAACACTAGTTAGGTTGATATATGTGATTAGTTATAAGTGTTGAGATATATGATTAATGTATGTTATGATGATGATATTTATGTCATATGTGCCCTACATTAATGACCTCGTGTATGATTTATTATGAATGTGTGTGTGACCCCTTGTGGGTATGTTTGAACCTTCCTCGATGTGTTGTGAAATATTTAGGATGATATTATGCATTAAGTGACGATATTAAGCATGCTAGCGATTAATGTAACATGGATATTTTAACTTATTGAGGATCTAATCACCATATTAGAAGATGAAATACTGAAAGAGGTTTATACGTCAAAATTAACTAAGAGATATATGAACTAACTTAATTAGATGACAATCTTATTATTTGATGTAACATATTTAAGATAAATGAATTGTTTAAAAAATATAATATAACAAATATATTATAATGAACATGTTATTTTTAATATGATATTTTTATACTATTAATTGATATATTTTAATTTATACTATTAATTAAGATATTGTAAGGAATATTTTCACGTTATTGATAATAATAAGTATTTAATGAACATGTTATATATATATATATATATATAATTTTTATATCATATATTATATATATATATAATATCATATAATATAATATGTTAGCACTTTAAAAATTCTATATGCCTTATAATACAGTTTAACTGAGAAAGTCAAAGCAATTAAAAAGCTTTTAAGTTTTTAAAAGTAATACCTAACTTAGTCTTCGCTGTCTCAACTGCACCAGGCCATGTTGAAATTTTTTAGAGAAAATTTGACGGCCCATTTACTGTTTTTGCCATAAAAGCTTTATGAAGTAGATGATTAATACCATATGTAATGTGATTTTAATGATACAAATATAAAAACTATTAATTAGTTAGGTTATTTTGTTAAATTTTGTCAAAGTAATAAGATGATAATAAAATTGAGTTATTAAATCAATTTTAATCGATACAAGTATAGGTATGTAAAAATAACTTTTAATAGTTTATAGACTTCTCATCAAGAGTGTGTTTCGATCAAGAAATGTATCCTTCATAGGTAGACAAAGATAACAAAAAATGCAAAAAAATCAATGAATTAGAAATCATAAAACACGCAAATCAAGAAAGAATTCTGATGTTAAACTTTCTAATGTGTGAACTACGGATTTCTCATAGAAGTGTGTGTAATAGATTTACTAAAATGTGTAATTGGTCATGTTTCTTATAATAGTAAATAACTTTAATAATTATATTATTAATATTTATTAATATATTTCATTATACTATAATAAAGGAAATAATTAAAATAATAGCAAATTAATTAATAAAATTAAATAAATTAATATTATTTTAGTATATTTTTAATTCATAAAATAAATAATTAAAATAATAAATAAATAAAATTAATTAATTTAAATTCTGGTATCTTATTTTATTACTTGAATGCAATCTACTACAAAACTTTACATTCATTTCTTCTTATTTTCTTTCAACTAAAATAATCTTATCTTTTTACTTTTGTTTCTTTTCTTCTTTTTTCTTTTCCTTTCTCTGTCACTCCTCAATATAACTCAGTATACTTTATTCACTGATTATCATAATTTTAACAGGATAACTCAGTATACTTTATTCATTGATTATGATAATTTTAGCATCACTGCGTGTAATTATCATTGATTATTCGAGGGCTAACTTGTAATATAGAAAAATATTTAATTAAACCAATGATGTTGTTTAATCAGGAAGTCAAGATGGCATCATAGATCAAACAAAAGTGGGGTTAGTTAATCTTTTAACAACTAATAAAAATTAGCTAAATGACTTTTTATAAATTTAAAAATCATTGATGCAGTAGATATTACATTTAACGTATGATATTTTTTTCTCCTACATTATACATCTTTCTTTATTTGCACATGTTCTTTATTTGTTTTTACAAATTAAAATGTGACATTTTAAAATCATTTTAAGTTTTCTTATTGTAATTTAATGAAAAGTCTAAATAAAAAAAATTGTTAAAAACTATAAATAAAGATTAAAGTCTTCTTTATCAATTGAGTCTTTGTATTTGATAGAGGAGTGTTCCAGCAACAACATCTCAACCACTATCTCTATGTTTAGTTTTTTCTAGAGGGATATGATTAGGCTTCTCTTTACATCTTGATCAATTGGCACGAGAAGGAGAGGGTCATCTTAAATGTTTAATTTATTGACTTGAGACATCAGTGAGTATAATTTGCTAAAAAATCTGTAATAACTTTAGTGTGTACTAAATTAGGCCTAAGCATTATATCAGGTGTTTCGTTACTACGAACAAATAAATTCAAACTTTTCTTCAAATTTTTGCTTAGAGAACCCGCAAACTACATCTCCATCTTCTAAAATGTTGTGATTGTAAGACTCAACTCTACTCCTCCATGTAGGTGCATCACAATCATAGAAAAGAAATTTATCCTAGGGGCCTAGGCAAGTAAACAATCCTATAAGATATCAATAATGAATAAGTATATATACCTCTATTATATATGAGTGATATGGAATTCATACATCTTTCTTTATTTACGCATGTCTTTTATTTTAATTTTTATTAAATTTAAATATAACACTATTAAATAATTTTAACTTTTCTTATTATAATTTTTAAAGGCTAAATAAAAAATTTGAGTTAAAAATTATAGATAAATAATATAATTTTTGTATATAATTTTTACTTAAAAATCTATTACAAAATTTATAAAGATTAAAACATACTTATAAATAAAAGAATAAAGTTATCCAACATTAATATATTTATAAGCATAACAAAATTAAACAAAATAAACATAACATAATACTTTTGTTGTGTTAACACTCGCTTGAACAAATGTCTTGTTAGAAATAGTTCTTCCTAACTATTGAGCCTTTGTATTTGATAGGAGTACTTGTCCAACAACTTTTTTGAGCTTCATTAACAACTATTTGTATTATTTTTTTTAGAAAGACACCATAGATGATTATAACCCTCTCTATATGACTTGATTAATTGCCAATAGACGTAGAGTATAATTCGTTGAGAGATATATAGCAGTACAACTCCCTTTAGTACTCATTAAATCAACCCTAAGTATCATATAAGGTGTTATTTTGAGTACGTTAGTGAAAACGAACAATAGATTCAAAATTTTCATGAAACTTTTGCTTCAAGAACTACAAACTCCATCTCCATCTTCTACTTGCAAGACTCAAGTATACTCTTCCGTGTTGGTGCATCACAACCATAAGAAATAAATTAGCTCTAGTTGGCCTAGTCAATTAAAAAATATAGTAACATATCAATAGTAAATAATATACCTCTAATTACTTCATACATATGTTATTAGGTATATTTATACTTACGAGTTTTTTTAGCAACAACCTGTGTGAATTGAGAAATCATTTGTCTATTTGATTTTGAGTAAATAGCTTTCTACATCTGATAATGTGTGGAGGTGGAAATATAGGATCAAAGAGATCTCAAACTCTGTCGTCTTAGTCTTCATTAATTGCTACTCCAACATTGCATATCACTCAAACAATAATATTTTTGTTCACTAATTTTTTTTCTATAATAAAAATAAGACAAGGCTTTAATGGGCAAATTTCCAAAGTAGTGTAATTTTTAACTGAAATTCTCAAAATGGTGTAATTTTTTATTTATTTCCGGATATGGGTAAATCGTGTATAGGAGAGACGATAACATTGTGAAGAAACAGTGTCTTTATTACAAATTTTAATTTAACATTAAATGAAATTATGAAAAGAGAACACAATTTTAGTTTATTAGTTGAAATTGTGTAACTAAGATTTTAATTAATGAGTTAATTAAAAATCGTGAGAATACTGCACCATTTTATGATGATTAATATTCTCTACTCTACTGTGCAACTAAAATAAATGGACAGTTACAAAGTCATCATCTTATTTATTGATAAATATTTAATGGTCGAAATCTGATTAAGTGGTTTGTTGTTACTGTGCAACTAAAATAAATGAACAGTTACAAAGTCATTTTATTTATTGATAAATATGTAATGGTTGAAATCTGATTAAGTAATTGAATAACTGTGAAGTTAATTTGAATAGAAGAGTGGTTACATATTGTGAAGAAAAATTACCTAGATATAATTTAAAATCCAACAATAAAATTATTTAAAAAATTATATAATATTTTCAAATTTTCTTTCTAAATTTATTGCTAAATTTCAATTTTATTTTAAATTATTTCTATATTAGTAACTAAATTCAAATATCCAACTTATACTTAATTTTGCTAAATATATTTTATTATTAAATTTTAATTTTATTTTATTTTTATTTTCAATATCAAACTTACTCTTAATTTAGTTCAATATATAAATCTCATTGATATCATTTTTATTTCAATCATTACATATTTATCAATAAATAAAATTGTGCAGTATTGTGACAATTTTAATTAAGTCATTAATTCAAATCTTGACTGCACCATTTCCTCTGTAAACTAAAATGGTGTGTTATCTTTTCATGATTTCATTTATTTCTTCACATTGATATTGTCTGTTGCAGGCACAATTTACCCATATCCAGAAATAAATAAAAAAATACATCATTTTGAGAATTTCAGATAAAAATTACACCCAGTTTGAGAAATTTGCCGCTTTAATCATATATATATCACAAACTAACTTGCCAATTCAAATCTAATCAATTGGCACAAAATTGGTGGCTCAAGACTTTAGGAAGCTTAAAAAAAATTAAAAAAATAAGGTATTTTTTAAATTAAAAAATAATTAAAATTATGATATTTTGATATAAAACTTATTTTTCAAACTATTTGTGATGCAAAGTTATCTATTAAATTATCATAATTAATTTTATTAAAAATATATTTTTCAATAGACAATAAAACTAATTCGTTTAATCTTTGTTCAAACATTGTTGATCTTAAATGAATATATAAATCGAGACTAAGTTAAAAAGATAAAACTTGATTGTGAAAGCAATGAAAACTTGATAGTAGTATCTTGTCTTGAAGTCTCAAGTCTCCTACTATCTTTGGACAAGGTTCTAAAAGACACATGCATAAATGCACAGTAAAGAATGATAAAACAAATTTGGAATTAGTAAATGACCAGACAATCAAAAACTCAAAATGAAATGAAACAATATTATGGAAGAACCAATGGAAAGAGTTAAAGAAAGGAGATAAGTGAAGAAGTCAGATAAAGGAAGGAGATAAGTAGATGAGTTAAATAATAAAAGAACCAGTAAAGGAAGGAGATAAGTGAAAGAGTCAGATAATATAAAGACATATAAAGAAATGATGTGAATGTGATAAAATATTAAAAAGAGATAGAAAATTAGAAAGTTTTAATATATAGGATTCCTTAACTGTTCAATTTCTTTTTTAAACAAATATTATTAATTTATTACAAAAGAAATTCAAAAAATATTATTTATCAAATAATATTTATAGTATCAATATAGATTTAAAATTATTAAAAAATATTTATAGTACTGATTAAAACTTAAAATCATTTAAGATATTTTAAATTTTTAATTAAAAAATATTTTTTAGTATAATTTTAAAATTAAATATATTTTTAATTTTATAATAATGTATTAGTATTAGGTTTTTTTTCTTAAGATTCTTAAGTCCTAAAATTGTTGATTTGTCTGCTTGTACCTTGAATTAGCCCAACACAAAACTAGAATCAATTCTCATAATTAATTGGATACTTTAAATTGAGAGTCTCCAATTTGTACTTCTCATAAATATACTTTTGTATTAAGAAAGTAAATTTACTTGTATTTTTCATAAATATACTCTTGTATCAAGAAAGTCCATTTATTTATTCTTTTTAAAAATATACTCTTGTATCAGGTAAGTCAATTTATCTAATAAGAATGAAAAATAGAATCTTCTTCCTCCTCAACTAAATATTCATAATCTTAAAACTTTTATTATAAAAGTGACGACATTAATTAGTAAGTTGAGATAAAAATTAATCATAGTCACTAATTAAGGGGTGCTGAAACTATAGTAAAACTTAAAATAAGTCAATTATTTCATATAATTCGTGTTGAAACTATAATAAAATTACATGTATATATGTGCATAACATAACATGAAATTTTGCAGCGTCCTATTAGGGTTAAAGTTCTTTATCTATAAATTTGTCAATATAGAAAAATAAGGTCAAACATATATAAGAGAATGACATCATCTTTAATCTAAAACCTTAAGATACTAGGTTTATGGATCTTCTTTCTTATATATTACTTAACTTTCTCATTTTTATTTAAGATTTATGAATCTTTTTACTTATATATTACTTAACTTTCTCATTTTTATTCAATGTGAGACTTAGACTCACACTTGAATACTCAACAAAACCAACACATCATACTCGTGTATACTAGATATGTCCATAAGAAATTCTAGGTTCTCCGACATAACCTCAAAACCCAATGTCATTGTCACACCACTGCACGTTTCCCACATTCAAGCCACTGTAATTTGTTCCCAACGCCATGGCCTGCAGATTCGAACCCGAAGTGGAGGCCACGATTACGAGGGTCTCTCGTACGTTGCCGGGGTTCCCTTTGTCATCCTTGACCTCTAAAACCTTCCACAAATCACAGTTAACGTAGAAAACCGAACCGCATGGGTTCAAGCTGGGGCAACTATTGGTGAACTTTACTACAGGATTAGCGAGAAAAGCAAAACGCTAGGGTTCCCAGCTTGTGTGTGCGCCAGTGTGGGCGTTGGTGGCCACTTCAGTGGAGGTGGTTATGGATTCTTGATGCGTAAGTACGGTCTTGCCGCAGACAATGTCATTGATGCTCACATAATATATACACATGCATAGCGATTCAAAAATTGGTGAAAGTATAAACAAAAATGATATGTTGAATGAATGAAAAAAAAAAAAAAAAAAAACATGATAAGAAGGTATTCCTCCTTTTAAATCGTCATTCGCCAAATTTCCACGTTAAACCCTGGTTCAGTTTTATCGTTCTCTCTTCACCTTAGTTTTCCTTACTTAACAAGTTCAAATGTGTATTTCCAAGCCTCTTGGCACAACATTTCAGAAATTTATCAAATGATAATAACTAAAATAAATGGTTGATAGACTAAAGAGACGCAACGAATTGATTCACAACAATGCTAATTAAACCCACCAACTTAACAACAAACTCATTTTCTCATCTTATTATAATGACACTTAATTATGTAAATATTTTATAAATATTAATTATTCTTGTATTAAATAAATCGAAATGATTGATATTTTATATATTAAAAAACATTCAATCGTAATCAATAACTGAAATTTATTTTATAAGTGTTTATTATTCAAATTACAGATATTTTCATCTTTCATTCAACTCAACACACAAATTATAATTTTTTTAAATTATATTTCCTTTTATTTTTATATAGTCAACTTTGACATTTAACATACATAATATAAAAGAAATATGTTGTGGTTTGACGAGCTACTAGGCTAGAAAGGTAAGACATAATGGATTAATTGACTGAAAACGTTAGCTTAACATCATCCTTAAATCCTAAATACTGAAAAA
>Ga0209489_101392_pt1 | contig 49556 bp, 43 predicted proteins | sample SiratrowhiteBW_FD_187527 | JGI IMG/M metagenome (GOLD analysis project Ga0209489, IMG submission 187527) | Root nodule microbial communities of legume samples collected from California, USA - Siratro white BW (SPAdes) (version 2) | ecosystem: Host-associated > Plants > Roots > Nodule | place... | reverse complement strand
AAAAAAAAAAAAAAAAAAAAAAAAAAAAAAAAAAAAAAAAAAAAAAAAAAAAAAAAAAAAAAAAAAAATTGGATATTTTCATATATGCTAACAAGGAGAAGCCAAAACAACCCTAATTTAGAAGCTATGGAAGACCAAAAAATCAAAGATGGATTCACGTGAGGACAGCATGAGCAACAGATACATGCTTTGGCAAATAGATTGGAACAAACGATGAGGTCAATGACAGTGTGGAGAGCAGCATCCGGAGAACACATGCCGAAGAAGTTGTCAACGCAAAAACATGCCTGAGGTCTCATTACTAAATGAATACTGACAATGCACAATGGGTTAGTCAACTGAAAGATAATTGGTTGACTAAGACAACTACCAACAACGCTAAACTGGCACCAATAGAGCTGGACAGTTAGACTGCCAGCTAGGGGAGTTTAGTGTTTTCGTAATGCCAAGCCACCATAAAGTGCACTTTGATATCAACTTAAGAATCCGAATATGATTGAGAAAAATGTTTCAAGATTGTCTCTCAACTTGGATTTATATCACAAATCTATACAAATAAATTCCGTGATTTTGGGAATAGGTTAGGTATTACAGCATGCTTTGTAATCTGAATATGTACTCGTATTCAAGTTTAAAAAGGAAATAACAGACGCTGAAAGCTCAACAGATCTAAATAATTTCAAGTTGTGTTCTGCCCGATCCTATAATTTAGTTAATGCCTTGATTGGGTCTAGTAAGTATGTATTAAATTATTATATATTATAGCTACAACTGTTTCACGTTAAGAATGTCTAAAGAAAAGTAAAAAAAAAAAATGTCTACATATGTCACGACGCGATTTCATGGGTTGAGCTCTTGAAAACTTTCATCTAAACCTAGGCAATGAGATACGGTCTCCCAACAGAATAGGTACCTGTGATCGGAAAAGGGATGCTTCTCTCTTAGGGAGTTCTCCAAGGATATCTTTTAAACCTAGCATACCAAAAACAAGCGAAATCAGCAAAACCAAAAGGGCAAGGTCCCACTCGCAACTTATTAGGTTGGGTATCCTTATAAAAGAAATTACAATATTTTGCTTACCTCCTGCTCGCCTTTCAATTTTGTATGCTGATTGAATCACATTCCGGATCTGCTTTCCTGCTTGTCTGTTATTATAGATTAGAAATATTTATAAACTATTGTTATCAATGCATAAATACAAAATCATTCTGCCCCTCATCGATAAGTTGCAAACCTGAGCTTCGTCCTTCCATGTAAGAATTGCTCTTCCGCATGTAATGCATTCTTCTGAAAACAAGTATACCACCATTAATATTTGAACAGAAATACCAGTCAAAGTGAAGAGATTGTTAGGTTCCTTTCTTTAAACCAAAGAATCCATTCTTCCCAAGAACCAAAGAGAGAAAATTTTGGAAAGAAAGAATGATTTACTGCACTGAAGAACAAAAAGACAAGTACATTCACACTGGGTTTCCAGTCCATTGCACAAAACAGAGAGATAACCCTCCTTGCTGGATCAAGAGGGTTATTTTTACCTGTGGGTTAATCTAATCCATAACTACCCCACTAATCTCCCCTCTTATTCTATCTTATAACATACTTTTAAAGTCTGTTTAGGTAATTCACACTCTTGCCAAATAGATTATCTCAAATTCATAATAGGTCAACCCCAGGACATTAAAGGGATGGTGTAAAGTCATGCTCCCTATAACAATCTTTTAAAAGTATCTCCTTTGTTATGTAGTTACAAGAATACCATCATTTATCTCAGTCAAAGTACTAGGTCAACGAGTCACTACTAAGTCCCTAGCCACACTGCATCAAATTAGCACGGTACCCACTCTCCTAATCATAATTGTTTTGAGTAGTGTTGAAATCTCATCAACTAGATATATGGGCAAAATATAGTCCTTAAAGGGCTCGGGCAATTCCTACCACACTAATCAGTTTTGTGAAATTATGTTTGGTCCTAAGATTGAAATCTAAGATGATATCAAAGTCTATCTTGGATTATAGTAAAACTAGCATTGGCAATATTGAAACTAGTGTGTAGCAGTACCTTCTATACTGCAAATCTAACTTGTCACGCTTCACAAATTTCTCAGTTGCTTCAAGCCATCCTAAAGTTACCCTAACACAAAAGGACTTTCTCTAAAACGTTATGACTAAAAGGAGTAATATTTGTTCAAAACTTACAAGAATCAAAACAATAGGGTAAACAAAATACCCCCAAAAGGAGCACTCTCCTTTTTACTATGGAAAAACTAGATTCACCAATGTTAGAAAACAAAAGCTGAAAAACCCCAATTACAAAAGAGAGGACCTATTTATTAGGTCCTTACTCTCAAACTGCATAACTAACAATCCAATTACAACTAACTACAATTTAACCCATTTTTTGCTTCTATAGACCTGTAAAGGTCATTCTCCTTTCCTAACACCAATTGTCAAATCAGAATCCAATAAAATATATAAGCTAAGACAACAAAATTTAAGCCCAAATATATTTTAGTCACAACATGATTTAGCAGGCTTGAAGTTCAAATAGTCCAAAAAATATCATGCTACAATTGTTAGAATGTAAGGAGAAGGAGAAGTTTGTGGTGATAGTTAGAGTATTAATGGGTTAGTTAGCTGGTTACAGCAGCGAATTGGATAAAAATAGGCAAAGATGAATAGGAGAGGTACAAAAAAGGCTCGTCGGAACGTTGTCGGTACTGAACATTGATGTAGGTGGTAAACTCTGACAGCAACGGTAAATAGTATATCCGGTTGAACAATGACATCAAGGAAAAATATAGAAACCAAAAAACATTCATGATTTATAAAATATTTACTCCTATGAGTAGTGAGCACACAAGGAAAGCACAAATTTGAGTTTTCTTCTTGTTAGGCTTTTGAGTATTATTGAATGTTGTTATTTTGAAACCAAGAATTTGAAAGGATTAGTGACAAAACAAGTCACGAATGATGGTATTGCTCTCACACCATGTTCAGAAAAGAGAAATCGATAAGGAATAGAATGAATTTTGTGAGTTAGGTACACACCAGTATTCTTATTTATAATGAAGGAGATACAATAATATGGAACAAAATCAATATCTAAAAGTGAGAAATATTTGGTAAAATATTTCCTTATCAAATCATATCTCCCTATGTAATGCAATCAAATTATATTTTTAACATAATCAATTCATATCTCTAACAAAGGGAAAACCCTTGGAGGAGAGATTTCTTTCCTATTTCTTATTATATTCAATTCTCTCCTATTTCTAGTTCTTTTCATCCTATTCAATAGAAGTCTTTCTTTTCTTTTTCTTTCCAATTCTTGGTTCAAAATAACAACGCATTAAATAATACTCGTTTGATATGTCTTGATACATATCCAAAATGTATCCATTACTTGTTTATTCTCTTAAAAAATAACTTGCCCAATTCTACTCGTATACTCCATAGTTGTGGATCCAATACTCCATGGATACATCTCAAGACACAGTTATATAATAACTACAATATTTTATTTTTTTTCAAAAAGGAACCCAATTGCATCTATTGTTAAAAGGAGCATGCCACTTCCCAACAATGATCCAGGACAATTGATTCTCAAATTCAACAATGACTAGTACTCTTGATTCTTATATTTTAACTTCCAAAGACAATGTCATTATTCTAAGAGCCAAAACTTCTTTTTGATAGGACTAACGATCTTAATGTACTCCCTCTGGTCATTAAAATAAGGCATAGATTAGAAGAAAATTGTGGTCCTTTTTACAAGGCATTTTATAGTTTCTATGAAGCCTTAAATGTTTTTCCTTGTTTGCCCCTATGAAAGATTATGAATATGTGTTTTTTTACTAATAAAGAATGAGAAGAGAATTTTAAAAGTCATTAATAATGAAGGTAGATTTGGTACATTAGTAACATTGTTTCGAAAATTCAACAAAATAAACTGAATTAATTACTTTTATTGGTCTGTGTGACTGTTAGAAGACTTTTATATCAAGAACTAGAGGGAGTATCTTATAGTAACTACTACACTTTTTTTATTCTTAAAAGACACCCAATAGTGTCTATTGTTAAAGGAGCTTGTCTCTTCCCAACAATGAGCTAGGACACGTGATTCTTGGACTCAACAATGAGCTAAGACTTGTGATTCCTAGATTTTATCTTCCAAAAGACAATGATATTATTCTATAGAGACCGAACTTCTTTTTGATAGAACAATTTATGTAAATGCGTCTTGACCTTCTCAATATGCCTGAGTGAGAATTCCACCCTACATAATGGATTTATTATTATACAAGAGAATTACAAAGTACCTAGGCATTAAACCTAACTTAGCTATACAATGTACCTAGGCAACATGGAAAAATAAACATTAGAGGAGTTCTTATCTTCTAAAATATTCATGTTTCGAATACTAAAGAATTCTTGCGTTTGCCTTTCTTAGTTGTTTAACTGGAAACCGTCCTTCAGCTCTTGGGGTTTTAGTTCTTAATATATCTTCCCACCATTTTTTTTGTCTCCAAATATTTCATGGGCTAATATTTTATACTATGGCTTTTCATCTATATCACAGAAACTGTTAATGCATGAAATTTTGAAAATTAAATATTACAAGCTCTGTAAGACTACGTCCATAGCAAATGAGATATAGTTTTACCTCCAACTTTTCACCTTCAGCCTTTAAAAGCTGAATTGATTGCCGCAACTCTTTAACTTCAGCATGGGCTCTAGAAATCATGGACTGCATCCAAAAACACATGCCAAAGATATAATCAAGGTTACTATGCAGCTTTGCATGCTCTTCAACACATGCTTATCATTGGATTTCTAGTGAACAAATTGCAAGCATTATTCACAACCAAGCAAAAAGAAAATAATCAGTTTAATAACATTCAATTGTATTACAAGTCACAATTCACATCCATATCCACTTCAACTGATACTAATATTTATAGTAATAAGATAAGGAATTGAGCATTATGGGATGCCTAAGTCCCACATCAAGTAGTATGGGATACTTTGTTCTTCCCCCATAGCTAGCTTTTGTGGGTGAACTCCCTAAGTGCTTGGGTGCTTTACAATTGATATGAAAGCTCATTGTCAATGTCTCAAAAAGGAATGCATATGAAGGATTCTCTCCTGTGGAAGGTTCTAACCAATGAGAAATGTAACTGAAGCATTACCAAGTAAATTAGTGTAGACTAAAAGTCGTCAAAACATTGACTCCAAGGGGTAGTGCTACCATAGGGACTAGGGTATTATGGGGTGCCTAAGTCCCAAATTTTAAAGGTGGGTTCCCCAAGTACCTGGATACATCAATTGGTATAGGAGTTGGTTGTCGAAGTATCAATAAGGATTACCTATGGAGGGTTCTGATCTGTGAAGGATTATGACCAACAAAGAAGTTGAGTGAAGTGTAAGCGAGTAAAGTGTTATGGAGTGAAAGCCTCCTAGACTTGGGTATTATTGGGTGCATAAGTCCCATATCAAGTAATATGGCATGCTCAATGAAGTATTTAACTGCTTGAATCCCCCCACTTAAAAGCTTGCTATGGAGAGTGAGTTCCCCAGTCCAAATGCTTGGGTGTTCATCATAATAATATGTGAGATTGTACATTAGTGAATAAAAATTCTAAGCTCTAATATTTCGCATATGGTCTACAAACCCTAAACCCCAAAAAGTTACAAAGGAAAAATACAAATAAAGCATGTTCCTTCTACCCTTTTTACGTTCTTGTTTAAGGATTGACTAACTTTTGCCCCTGCCTCCATTTACGTTCTTGTTCTAAGGAACATGCTTGGGTGTTTATCATAATAATATGCGAGTTTATACATTAGTGAATAAAAGTTCTAAGCTCTAATATTTCCACATATGGTCTACAATTAATGAAATGTAAAAAGTTGCAAAGGAAAAATACAAATAAAGCATGTTCCTTCTACCCTTTTTACGTTCTTGTTTAAGGATTGACTAACTTTTGCCCCTGCCTCCATTTACGTTCTTGTTCTAAGGAACATGCTTGGGTGTTTATCATAATAATATGCGAGTTTATACATTAGTGAATAAAAGTTCTAAGCTCTAATATTTCCGCATATGGTCTACAATTAATGAAATGTAAAAAGTTGCAAAGGAAAAATACAAATAAAGCATGTTCCTTCTACCCTTTTTTACGTTCTTGTTTTAAGGATTGATTAAATTTTGCCCCTGCCTCCATTTATGTCCAACACAAGTTACACAACAGATTTGAAATTTATATTCGCTAGCATTTTTCAAGAGATGATACTTCTAACAAAGCATACTAAGAGAATGCTTTCAGACCCTCTTTGACAACAAATACATGCCATGATTAATTAACTTAAATCCTGCCTCTTTATCCCTGACAAGTCAACAAATATAATGAGGTCATTACTCACCTCTTCGCTGAGAAAAAGGCGCAAAGTGTTATAGTACAAGACCCGTCGAGGCCCTACAAGATAACCAAATTTGACAAAAAAAATAAATAATATGCTAATTGAATAACATATTGAACAAATAGAAAATGGTCAATAGAATTGTTTCAAATAAAATAAGTTATAGTAAGAAATGATACTATCAGCTTTAAAATCAAGAGTATACCCTCAATTTAGTACCCCAAAATGCTAAGGAGTTACCACGTCTAAACATTATTGTAGCAAAACTAACGACAGATATTATTCCTCCAATGAATTTTTGCACCAAATTACTCCCTCAAACACAAAATCACCAGATTTATACCTTAGCAGGATTAAAGTGTTGCAGGACAAATTGGGACACTACAATTTGGGGAACTAATAAAAAGCATTTAAAGGAGAAACTTAGAGACACCCTAAGCAAGAACCAAATTGATAGTTCACTAGTAAAAGGCACAGGATCTCACTCTTAAGTACCGTGAGACCCAGGGCAGCACCAGCTCCACATGTAATCAACGGATGTGAAGCTGCAACAAGTACACCCTCTGCAATCAAAGATCAACCACAAAACCTAAACATTAGAAACTTCATAAACAGGAAACAGAAGAAACCTATCGCCAGAAAAATAAAACCACAAAATGCAAACCTTTGATCTTTCCAAACAAAAGATCCTCATAAGCATTGTACTGAGACTTGAGGTCATCCAAAGAATCCTAAATTCAACAGAAATCAAAATCAAGCAAATGAGATGACGAAAATTATCGAAGGAATAACCAAACAAACCAACGGAATGAGTTATGTCATCCAATTATACATTGGCAAATCAAATTTACAAATGGCCCGTTCATTGTTTTTCTCATTCCCATTCATTCTCCTGGTGAAACTTTATTTTGGGGAAAGGGAGAGAGAGAAATTTTACCAAGGTCTGGTTAAAATGAGCGTAAGAGGTAGAACGGATTTGGGCAAAACGGGATTTTGCAGCATCAATTGTTGAATCGACCCCTTCGTTGAAGGCCTGGTGGTAAAGCTGGGCTTGGGCAACAGCGTAATCAATAAACGGCGTCGTCTCAATAAAGGGTTGAGGATTGTTGGTTTTGGAGTAGTCGTCGGAAGCTGGGTGTGTGTCAGATTCCGGCGATTCTGCCACCGTTGCCATTGTCAAAGGAACTTCCTGATGCAATTTCTTCTCTTCCGTGTTATTCTCCTTAACCTTACTACTTTCTGTGTTATTCTCCTTCTCTTACTAGTTTCTGTACTCACGGGAAATTGATTTTAGTAACAAAAGTTTATTTATTATTTAATTTTGATTTGATAAAAATAAAATATAGAGTATTCAGTTATTAATATAATATTTAATTGAATTGAAATATTTATTTCAAACTATAAAATACATTAAAAAATATAATTTGAGTTGTAATATTTTAAAATTTTATATTAATATTATAGATAACAAAATTTGAAATACATTATGCATTTGGAATATAACATATTAAATAATACCATATTTTACACAATATCAAGTCTCTTGAGAAAATTAATATTAGTAATGTAAATATTTTAGATAGGGAAATTTGACAAGATTATGCATTTAAAATGTAGAATTTTTTCCCTAACAGTTGAACTTTTTAATTCCCCAAATAGTATTTTGTGCATATTATTGATCAGGATGACAGCACGAATAACAATTCTAGCCATGATTTTGGTGTTCCGAGATGGTAAACTAGTGAGAATGATTTTTCAGGAACCGATTCCTGTAGAATTTTGAATTTTTTTAAATATATATAATATTTAAAATATAAAAAGTACAAATAATTTAATTTATTTAAAAAATAATTATTTAGTTATGTGTTCAATTAAAATATTAATATAATAAAAGAGCAGAAAAATGAGGAAAAGTTAGAAATAAATAAATTAAGTAATTAAAATGTAAAAAATGATATTTAAATATGCAGTAAATAATAAAAAAAAAGTAAACTTCACAAATTAATGAAAATTTAATTAAATAATAAAATTAATTTTTTTTATTACGTACTTATATTTGTAACATATCAAAATATGGATAGTAAAATTTTTGTTTAATGAATATGGCAAAAAATTTTGAAAATTCATTATTATACGTTGAAAAATCTTATAATTGTAAAAACATAAACAGTGAAGTTTTTATAATTTTGAGTTTAATTGAAATTATTGATATTAATTATGTTTCAAATGGAATTAAAAAAACATAAAGTGAAGAAGTAAAAAAGAAAATTGGAATAGAATGAAAACTATTTGCATAGTAAATGATAGGATTTATTAATTTTTTATGTTAACGACATAATATAAAAATATAATATAATTATGGATAGGAAGTTGAGTCGTGATGGTTAAGATTAAGATATAATAGTTTCTTATTTCTTAAGTGTTTCACAATTAAAACGCCCTTTTGAGGACTTTGTTCTATGACATCTATTTTAGTTTCAATTTCATTCATTAATTGTCTTATGAGAGATACTCGTATATAGACCAATTTGTTAAATCACTTAATAATATAATATTTTTTAGACGATCTTATAATAAAAGACTTATATGAATTTTGACGATAATAAATATTATAAAATATGTTAAAAGTATAATTAGATTATTGAATACGCAGGCTTAATTAAAAAATTATTAAATAAAGAATTAAGATTATTAAATACACTGATATCACCAATATAGATAGATTAAACAAATGTTCTAAAATGGTTTTATTATTAAAGACTTAGTTAAAACATACTAGATGATATCTAAATACTTATTAGATATATTGTAAGAGTCAACGCGTAATGAATAATTAAGATGAGATTATTCTTAATGGATGAATCAAACACTACAAGAACACACAACTATAATGGATTATTTCTATATTTTAAACCCATAATTGATTACATGCAGTCAATAATTGAATAACCAAACTTTTGAGATGCATAATCGATTACTTGAAATGGATAATCAAGTAGCTATATATTTTCAACCTATAATTGATTTAATTTGTGTCATAACTGATTGTCGCGACCTAACTCACGACGGTTGACGGCGATCCGAAAGAGAAATTAAAAAAAATAGTGAAAAGAAAGAGATAGATTCATCACCATAGTTTATTATGGAAAACTATGGAAAAAAACAAGAAAAGGTAAAAGGAAATGATCTGAAAATCAGAGATGAGTTCGGGAGTCGGTTACGCATAGGGAAGGTATTAGCACCCCACCGTGCCTGTTCAATAAAATCAAATGTGGTTTATTAAATGTTTACTTTTTTAAAAAAATAAAAATAAAATACAAATAAGAATAAAAATAATAATTTTTAAATTAAAGGACCCGACAAGGATTGACCTTGCTCTTACATATTTCTATCCGTGATAGAAAATCTTAGCGCATACGGCCTTTTGATATTTCACATGAAGTTAAAATTTTTCATATTAAATTTTGTATGACGCGTGCGGCCATTTGGATATTTAATCGAAAATTATTAAAATATTATTTTTTATTTATTTAAAAAAAATGAGACCAAACAAAAAATACAAGTCTCAAAATAATATAGGTAGTTTATGGATTAAAAAATATAAAAACAAAATAATAAAATGAAATTCTATAAGTTTACCCAAAATTTTTTCTCTTTTTTTCTTAATAACTAAATGGATTACACCTCACAAGACATAGCTAAATTGCTTTTCCAATTCATTACTCCTTTTTCATTTCAATTCCAAATTTTTCATTTTACACGCTGCCTAACCATTTATTCTTTTTTTATGCTTGAAGGAAAAATGTGTCAAGCCCATTGAATTCACACCTTAGCTTATTCATTCATTCTATTCCCACTTCATTTGGTGCCACATCATCCTTTCAATTATTTTTTCCTTTTTATTATTTGATTCATTTTTTCCTTTAAGACAATTGAATGTCAAAATGCGTCATGCAACGTTTACCTTCTTTTTCTTTGCCTTTCGGTCATTCTTTTTTTTTTTTTTTTTTTTTTTTTTTTTTTTTTAGACACAAGCTAAAACCATTGGACTAAACCCAATTTTTTTCATCTTGTGTCACTCTCTTTCATGTGACTTTCTTTTAACTTCAAATCTCATTCAATTTTTTCATTTGGTGTTAAGTATGCCAACTCACCTGAATACATTTTACCCTAACTCTCGTTATGTTTTCGAGAAAAATAAAAGAACACAGCAGTGCCGCTTAAAAGATACAATTAAAATCATGGTCGGTGGTTATGACACAGAACTTGCATATTTAGCTCAATCAAAGTAAACTCAGTGTAATCAAAGTGTTTAACGAAAATACAAATACAAAAAATTGAATGGAAACAAAAATGTAACTTAACATTGTGATGAAGAGAGAACTAAATTTAAAATGGAACAAACAGAAACACAAAAACACATATTGTGGTGAAAACAAGTTCTCAACATAAGGTTTTGAAGTTTTCCGGCAAAAATTTTGGTTCTCAGTAAATGAGGAAACGTTCTCTATGCTTTGCCGGAATCAATGATCATTTTCATCATACAATTTAGGTTAACAATTCTCAGTTAAAGGCAACATTCACTCACAACAAAAATAGAGAAATGAATAGTGTAATTTTATTCAAGAAGATGATGAATAGTTGACAATCAAAACCAGAAATCAGTGGAGCCTGGCATTTGTTTACATAATGGAATTATATAGTTTATTCTTACTTGTTGAAGAGCAGAAACCTCTAATTAAGCGCATTCTTCAATTTTTGAAACTTTTCGATGAAGCACTCTTCTTCTACGACAACCTTCGATTCTTCTCCGACAAGCTTCCATTTCACTTCTTTCTCACAAAATCTCTCTCAAAGTCCCCTCTGTGTATGAACGTGTATTCCCCTTTTATAAAAAAAAATTTGTCGACTCCCTTCTCCCCCGCTCACACCTCTCATGGTTACAATTTTGTTACAACGTAATCATCACCTTTTTTCAAATCTTTCTATTGCCCATGACAGCTTGAAAATGAGCCACGCCTGCCACCTTTTTATTTTTATTTCTTCTTTTTCTTTTTTTCTTTTTCTAATATTCCCATTATCAATCAATTAAATTAATTTTTTTATATCTTAATCATATTTTTAAACTTAATCTTAATTACTTTTTAACTTTGAATTAAAAAAAATGAATATAAATAAGTTAAAATTTTTTTATCTTCATCTAGACAAAATCTGATATTGACACGGATTATCTGAATGTTTTCAACCCATAATTGATTAAAGTACCTGGATAATCAGCTATCCTTATATGATTTTCTCACGATTTTTCTTCGCACTCTCCCATAGACCCAAGTCCCTCTTACCTCACTTTTGTACCTACAAATCTCTTTAAATTGTTGGATACAAATAATGTTAGCCCTCACTCTTATTTCTTCATGAATAATTGACCTACAGAATGTAGAAGTAACTCAATATACTAAAAAAGGAAAACGTGATTAGATAAGTTAAAAGATGATAGATAAAAGATAATCACTTTCCGTAAATCCATATTTTCCTCTTACTCTTTCAACTTTTTTTTGTAAATACTCATTTTGTCCCTAAGAAGTGGAGGTAGATGCAATTATGGTATTAATTATGACAAGTTCTTGCCATAAATGATTACAAACTTGTTATCATAACAAATATAGTATGCCTTAATCTTTTTTGTCTTCCGGATTAATTAAAACAAAAAAGTTCAAGATTTAACAATTTGGAAGTAAAGAAAAAAATATTTCAAATTAATTAATTTAGATTAATTAATTATGCAATGCAATGCAATGAAAAAACATATATTTTCATATTGTAGTACTAAGAAATAAAAAAAATAAAATATTGTAGAACAATATTGTTCTACTTGTTGAGGTTTTTTATTGCTCTTAACTAGTTCAAATCTGAGTTACTCTATCTTTTCATCAATTTCTTATTTATAACTTTCCTTTCAACCATATTCAGGCCATAATTTTAACCAATTATTGTTTCAAGAAACACCATGGAATCATATACTAACTGATAGTTGTTCCTGGAGAATATAACTTGGTCAAATATTCAGGTGTTAGTTATTAAAGATACTGGATTTCGGAGTACAAATGATTATTTTATTAATTGTACTTACTTAGGGTTGTTTGTAGTTCGAAACCATAAGGCCCGCCTGCTTATATAGCAATGCTAGTGTTGACCATTGAGCCCCAAGCGTACAATCCACTATTGGATAAGAAAAATGCTATTTATACCTTCATTTTACTATAAGCTCCCCCTCCAGGCCCAGGAGGGGACACAAGCCCCCTAGCCTTAAGCTGAATGGAGAAGAGGCTGAAGAGTCTTTTAAGCTTTTTTGTGTTAAATAAATGACATTATAACTCTATCTTTCCAAATGTAGCGTTGCTCTAAACACTCTCACATTTGTCACTTCCTTATTTGTCTTTACAAAACTTCCTTTCCAATATAACATCTATATTTGTGTGTGTTTTATCTTGATCAAGCATAACTACAGAAATTTACTTATGATCCACAATCCTCGTTTATACAAGTAATATGTATATTTTATCAACAAAGTCTTATATGCAAACATAAGACTTCGAATATAATAGACGTAAGCAAATTCGTTTCTTTAACTTTTCTCTTGTAAATTGGCGAACTGCCTCAGATATAATGTTAGTATTCCGATATGACAATTCCTTTTAACATTTCAACTCGTCATGCCTTCTAGTAGCTGAATGAGCGACGTGTATCTTGATGATTATTTTAGCGATACGTCATTCGGCGACCACTTTAGGGACGCGTCATTCAGTGACCGATTTAGGCACGCACCATTCAGCGGTCGCTTTAAGGACACACCATTCGACGTCCAGTTTAGGAACACATCATTTGGTGGCTAGTGTAGGGACGTACCATTCATTGGCCGCTTTAGTGACCCACCATTCAGTGGTCAGTTTAAGGATGCCCAATTCAGTGGCCACTTTAGTAACATGCCTTTCGGACGTATGTTGTAAACAACCATTTCATCAGATTGATCATGGCATAAATATTAAAGTATCAAAACTTTTTTCTAAGAACATAGGTATATTATTGATGAATAAGTGCGACTTCATTAAAAACCCTCGAGAAAAATTAATAAAAAAACTCGAGAAAAAAAAGTGTCGTCCTGTGTAAAGAGTTCATCAACTGAAATAAAATTTTAAACTTGCCGCATTCTGAGTTCGAGGGATGGGACCTGCATCCAATGTTTCTAGGCGATATGCTCCATTACCAATGACCCCCTTTATGCGATATGGCTCGCTCCACTTCGGCGCCAATTTATTATCTAACATGATCATCTACACTTTTCTCATCACCAAGTCAGCCTCTTTTAACTGCCTTGGTGAAATTTTGGTTTTATGCTTCATCTACAATCGTCAGTTTACCGCCTTACTCTTAATTTTGGCACATTCCCTAACTTCTTCCAACAACTTGATATCTGCTCACCTGCCCTCATCCGATACTCTCGATGAAACCTTGATCACTCAGCATGTTGGTTTTGTTGTCTCCACAGGAATCAAAGCATCAGTTTCATAAACTAAGTTAAACAAGGTCTCCCTTGTAGTAGACTGTGGTGTTGTATGATAAGAAAGTAGCACCCCCGAAACTTCATTCGGCCATCCCACCTCTGTTGCATGCAACCTTCTCTTTTTACCCCTAAGAATAACTCGTTTTTGCCGCTTCCACCTTACCATTGGTATGTGGATGTTTGATGAATGTAAACACTTGTTTGATCTTTAGTTCTTGATACACTTCTTTAAGTTGGTTACTTGCAAATTGCGTCCCATTGTCCGAGATTAATACTTTTGATACACTAACGTGGCAAACAATGTTTTTCCATGCAAAATGCTAAACCTTCCATGCCGAGATGATGACTACAGGTTCCGCTCCTATTCACCTGGTAAAGTATTCCATCGTTACCACTAGAAACTTTAGGTGTCGTGCAACCAATGGGAAGGAACTAAGGATATCTTTTCCCCAAGTATGAAAGGCCATGGGCTAACAATTGAGTGTAAATCTTCTGCAGGAACATGCAGCTAGTCCCCATCACTTTGGCACTGATCGTAACTGCGAGTGTATTTTTTGACAATCGTTTGTGACAGTCGGCCAATAATATCTGACCCTTATCAACTAATGAGTATATTTTTATTCACACATAGTGTTTAACCTTGACTTTCTTAGACTGTAATTGAGAATAAATTCATTGATTTAAATAATATTTACTCAATCAAGATTAATTGGACCTTAATCGAGATTATTGGTTAATTTGGATTTTAAGCATATTCTCTTACTTTTCTTATTTCTAATTATTTGCAGAGATTCTATGGGTTCCAAATATAATTAAATCTTTTGCAGATATTCTTTAGATTTTATACAAAGATGATTATCTGCAATTCTTACTTAATTTATAACAAATCTCCTTCAAATATTTTGCAATATCTTTTGTAGTACATTCCATTATTATGAGTTGGTATCTAGAATAGAATTTGGAAATAAAATATCTGAAAGAAATTGGGAGATGGAAAATCTACAACTTTATTGGAAAGAAGTTATTTACAAAATTATTCTTTAGCATATAAGAAAACATATGATAAATGTAAAGATAATATCTGAGCATTAATTATGAGTTAATTTCATGAAGAAAAAAGAGATTATAAATGGAGGCTAGAGAAGGCATGAAAGACGCACTGTTACATAGCATAAACTCTAGTTTTATTTTCTTTTGTAAATCTCGTGCCTTCATCATGGAATGCTAAACTCCTCTGGGTTGATTCTCTTGTGATTTCACGATAAATTTTGAGGTTTCTGCTTAATAAAGTTTTGTTCTTTACATTCTCTGTAACATTTGTTCTATATTATTGGTCTTCTTGAATTCTATGTTTTTGAAAAAGTATTTGTTTTTGAATGTTTGTTGAGAATTAAATTGTTTTTCCTTTAATTAGAGTTCTTGGTTAATTCACTTAATCTTAATCAATTTCTTGTAAGCTTAGTCAATAGGTAAAAGATATACATCTCATTGAGTATACGCTTGGAGACGAGGTGAGATATTGAATATATTAGTATATGTTTGTTTTACTAATAAGATTATGTTGAATTTGATTGACGCTTGTTTGATTGAGTTCAACTATGTGAAAGAAATTGAAGGATAATAATCTTAAGAAAACGAAGAAAAAATTTGTTGAGAAAGAACTTGATAGTCAACCTATTTTCTTTATTATTTTTAAACCATCTATTTTAATTTCTTGCACAACAATCCTCAAACCTCCATCTTTAATATTTATTGTTATTACTAACTTTCTTTATTGCAGATAAATTTTGAACAATATTGATTTATCAAATTTACTATTGGATTCGTTGGGAGACGACTTGAGGTTAACTTTCGCTTACCTATACTATCATCTCTTTGGTGTTAGATGGTCTAACACTACATTAGACGATCAACACTGGAATTCTTTTAATTTACTTGTGAAATGACAACGATCATCAACTTAAAGGATAATGCTCATCCGCCGATGTGGCTTCCCAAAACACCTTCATGCAACTCAGCCATGTTTGACGGAGTACTGAAAGTAGTGATGAAGGAGTCTGGATGTCATCACTATCACCAATGCCACCTTCTCAAGTATATTTGTTCAGGACCCCGTAGTACCTTAACAAAGTACACGGGTCTTTGAGTGTCATCTACCTCTTGTACTAGGGCGAAGCTGATTGCATTCTCCGCCACTGTGAAGTACAGGCATAATGGATGTTGGGGTATGGGCTTGCTCAATACTGGTGAATTCGCCAAGTATTCCTTCAGTTTGACAAACACTTCTTCACACTATTCTGTCCACTGGAACCTTTTGTTCTTTTTTAGGCATTGGAAGTAAGAAAAATCACGATCCCCGCTCTTCGAGAGGAACCACAATAAAGCAGTCATCCTTACTGTCAAGCACTACACCTCCTTTATATTTGTCGGGTCCACATATTAATTATGGCTGAGCATTTATCTGGGTTGGCCTCAATACCTCTCTTGGTCAAAAGGAACTCGAGAAACATCCTTGCTTTAACACCGAAAACACCCTTTTATAGGGTTTAGTTTCCAGTGGTACTTACCTATAGTATCGAAGAGCTCTTCCATTTCGGAGTGCTGCTATGTCGACTTCTTAAAGGTTACCACCATGTCTTCTACATATGCCTGCTCAATTCTTCCCCTAAACGGATCCAAAATTTTGTCCATGAGGCGTTGATACGTCGCCTCTACATTCTTCAATCCGAATGACATTACCTTATAATAATAATTAGTCATCTCGATTATGGAAACAATCTTGTCCTCATAAATCAGATGCATTCATATTTGATTGTATCCTGAGAATGCATCAATGAAGTTGAGCAGCTCACATCCCGACGCACTATCTACCAAACTATCAATATTTGGTAGGGGATTAGAATCCTTTAAGCAGGCGTTGTCCATATCGGTACAATTCACACATTTGCCATTTACAGTTTGACTTTTTCACCATAATTACATTTGCAAGCCACTCCGAGTACTGTATTTCTCGGATATGATTCTCCTTTAACGACTTATTAGTCTTCTGCTTTATATCCCCTCTGTTTTCTTTGTTAATCTGCCTCCTTCTCTATTTGGCAGGTTTGACTTTCCGGTCAAGGGCCAAGTAGTGGCACAGGAAATCAATATCAATACTCGACATGTCAGCAGGTGACCATGCAAAAGCATTCACATTCTTCCTTAAGATCAGGATCAAATTATCATGCTCCTTCCTTTTCAACTCAGCCTTATCTTTCAAAATCTTTCCTTCCTGCACTTGCCTAACTCCTCCTACAGGCTTTGACCCCGCTCTTTATGAGGCAGTTTAGACTCTGCTTCTAAGAAATTCGCCTCTCCTGCCATCAGAAGAGTGTAAAGCCCTCTTCTATTTCAGAGGCTGTTTTCATAGCATTTGCGTGCCAGCTTCTGATTTACCTTTAAAGTCACCACCTTTCCGTTGGTTGTTGGAAACATCATCATCAGGTGTTGTCATGATGTCACAACTCCCAGTCAATTTAAAGAGGGTCATCCTAGGAGCAGGTTATATGAAGAGGGAGTTTTCACAACCATATACTTGATTCACGTAGCCTTTAACTTCCACATGCTCACCAAAGAACACCATTGGGACTCTATGAAATCTTTGTGGCTGCTCATTTGTATTTGCAGCCCCACGAAGGTGTCCCAGAACATAACATTAGTAGAGGTTCCTTGATCGATCAACACTTGGAGCACACTCCTTCCCATTAACACAATAGACAATACAATGGGATCATCTTCGTAAGGAACAATATCAACCAAACTGGCTTTTGAGACGGGCACCTTCAAGATTAGTCTTCTTTCCAAAGTTAACACTGATCAGGAATATCTCTTTCTCCCCAAGCTGGTGGTTCCTCCTCCAGCGAATCCTCCATCAATGATATTCAAGTCTCCTAGAGTCGGCTGCTCATGTTGTTCATTCTCCGCACAACTTTGCGGGACTTTTCCAGCTCTCTGAGTCTTCTGAGTTGGCTCTAGGTAATCATCCAACTCTCCTTCCTCGACCATCCTAGCTAGCTACCTTGACAGGGTATAACAATTGTTAGTGGTATGCCCTCTAGTCTGATGAAGGTCACACATTTATTCGTTCCAAAGCTAAGTGGCCTATCGAATACCTCAGGGAATCTTCACTTGCCAACCACTTTCAGGTCCTTCAAAAGTACCCTTTTTGATACAATAAACTTCGTGCAGTTGGTCCTCCCTCTGCACGCCATTCACATTCCTTCTTTATTCGATGTTCGGTGTAAGGCACATTCCGTTGTTCGTCCTTTCTGAACACTACTCGCCCTCCATCTTTCCTCGGGTTACCTTCTCCAAGATGATGGCTGCATTTGATCAGAGGGCATCTCTCCTTTACCTATGTTTTCTTCAAGACTTCTTCTGCTTCAATATAAGTGGTAGCTCTCCTCCACACCTCAACCACAGTCTCCGCTTTATCATGAAGGAGGGATTCACTGAAAGGATTAGCGCATAACCTTTTCACAAACGCCTTTTGTGAGTTAATCTTAATTATGATATCATAGAAATGACTAAGGTAGTTCCTTAGTGTCTCACCTTCTTGCTGATGCAAATCAAATAAGTCTACCAACTTGGGCGTTTTATCTAATTAGCGAAAAATTGTTGAAGGAATAGCTACAAAAAAGTATTGAATGACTCAATAGTGGCATATAGGATTCCACTAAACCATTGGAATGTTGTCCTAGTGAAAGTGCCCAAAAAAATCTTACACTGAACCGCATCGGATCTTTTCGAGATGATCATTTGGGCTCTGAAGAGTTTGAGATGGGCTTTCAGATCACCCACTGTCAAATATGGAGCCATTTCCAGCACCATGCAATGAGGTAGAACTTGTTCCGTCATGATCTCTTGGGTGAAAGGTTGAGGATCTACTGATTGTTTGAGTACTCGCAAGGTTCCCGTTGTTGTATCCACATTTTGTTCTCGCAAAGCTCTTCGTAATTCTTCGTTTTCCCTTTGCAACTTCATGTGAGCTTTTCAAAGCCTCTTCCATTTCGTGTCGTGCCTCGTGCACCTCCTCCCTTAATTGGTCCTGCTCGAGTTGGGCCTCCTGTCTCTGTTGTTCTCTCTTAGCCCTTAATTCTTCTACCTACTTTCTAATCTTCTCGTTGCTACATTGTAATTCGCTCATCGTTTCAAGAATTTGCTGGAGGGTCGATACATCACCATTCCATCCATTGGATGTAGGCTTTCTTTGGTTTCTCATTCTTTCTAGGAATAAGTTTTTTCTCAAAATTTATAGTATACGATTTTTCAATATGGAGGCAGGAAAGTTTGACCTAGCTCCACAATGGATGTCAATTTGTTCTAACGGCTGAGGTTTTTGATTGCTCTTAGTTAGCCCAAATCTGAGTTACTCTATCTTTTCATCAATTTCTTATTTATAACTTTCTTTTAAACCATATTCAGGGCTAGAATTTTAAGCAATTATTATTTCAACAAACACCAGTGAATCATATATTAACTGATATTATTTCTCAAATATTCAGGTGTTAATTGTTGAGGATATGAATTTCGAGATAAAAATGGATATTTTATCAATTGTACTTACTTAGGAGCTTGGTTGTTCGTAGTTCAAAATCATAAGATCCACCCGTTTATATGACAATATTAATGTTGACCATTAAGCCCAAAGAGCACAATCTACTGTTGGATAAGTAAATTATTATTTATACCCTTCATTTTACTATACACACCCTATCCAGGCTAGAAGGGAACAAAAGGTAAAAAAAATAATTTTGAATTATATAATCTAAAATTAATTTTTTCATTTGTACAACATAAAATACCTAAGTTTTTAATTTTGAATTCTAGAATCAAATGCTTTTTTGATTCAAAATCTTTCCAATGGAACTTTATGAAGGAATATTTTTAACATTCTTGAAAGTGTAGAAAGAAAACATTTAGGTGCAGGAAGCCCTTGCCGAGATCAGTTACATATTCACTGCAATAGTATTGACTACACTGTTCATAATTGCATTAAATTCAAATCCTATAGGAAGGCATTTGTAAGAGTTTATTGGAAAATTATTTAGGGTTATTAAACCAATTCTTATAAGCTTCCTTTAAACTTATTTTATTTAAGTGTTGTATTGAATTTATGATATTTAGGAGTGACGTTTTCTGCTACGATTTTCTTATATGGCAATCAATATGGTTTTCTTTTTCCTCAGTTTCCAATTTAAAGACTCATGGCGCGAACTTCCGTATAGCTGTCCTGCAGTGCCGAGTTACAACTACTCCACGAAGCAGCACACAGGGTTTTTGCTCAGAAATTCGTTCAACGAATAGAAGTTTAAGTGTGGTACCACTCTTTTTCCACAGTTTAGTGTAGTAGTGTTATCAGCTATTCAGCTGCCCGCTTAGAGAAAGGAAAATACACTTTTAAACCCAAGATATGACTCTATTTCCTTTTGACCTGTGGTTTCCATAGAACAGCACTGTCTTCTTATTTCACTTGGGCTAGACTGCTCTTCTATAAATTCTTTAGAATTGCAACGATGCTTCTTACTACTCACTGCAAAGCTTCCGGGATCTGAGTCCTCTAACAACCGCTTTTTCTCCTTTAACATTGAAAAACTAACTGTTAGGATATAAACGGAGGATATGAAAGAAAACTGCTTTGAAATACTATAAATATTCAGATCTCCATCAAGACCACCGAAACTTTCAATTCTTTTCACATTTAGAACCAACCTGCATAGTGGATGAATATACTTCAGCAGCAGTTTTCACATATGAAGTGAGCATGTTATCGTTGGCAATGTCCAAGGAGTTTGTCTCTCTTGCCACACCAAAAGCAGCGGTCAAGGAACTGGAATTATTCTTTGAGAATAACTCTGTTTTATGGATTACTGATTCCAAATAGTCAAGCTTATTATTCAGTGCAAACTCCTCGGATTTTCTCCGTATATGGTCAAAAACAGTTTCTTCAGTGGATTTTCCATGAGTTCTTGCTTCAGGTTCAGGGAGGAAAAAATCTTTAGCGATAAAAAGAAACAATGATAACATGATATCGAAAGCGTGAAACCTACTCGCTGAATCAAATGACACGTGCTACAAGGTGTACCTGTATCAACTATATTTGAGCTTCCAGTTGTATAATGATCGTTTAAAGTCAGATGAAGTTTGATCCCATCCAGTTCTGCCTTTTTGAGCTCAACAGGCAAATTGGCACCATTAGGTTGAGGAACTTCAAGCCCTTCTTCATCATCCAGAACAACTATCTCGTGATGATGATCATGCCTCTTCACACGGGCGTTATCTTTTGAAAGAAAGACCTCTAGTGATGGACAGCGAATGTTATCAAATGCAGATAGAAGAGAAAAGCTTTTGGCTTTCTGACGAATGTGGTCAAATACTGTTTTCTCCGTGATCATTTTGCATTTGTCCTCTTCAACCCCAAGAGCATGCCCATCTTCCTCTACAAGAAAAATGATCATTACAATGGCCAAAGCCCACTGTAAAGCAGAATAAAGATGAAAGAATGTTTTCCAAAATCATAAAGGTCAATATAGTCATCTCTGGAGTTGTACCTTCATCTAAACTTCCATCCAAGAGGTCGAAACTCGGACTGCAACAGAACACAACTTTAGGTCTGAAGAATATATTAACAAGAAGAACATAAACAACTATATCATGCATTTCAAGGGAAAATGACTAACATGGAATCCTTGTCCACGCTCAATGTGCATAGTTCTTTCGTCGGTAAATGAGGTACAGTTATGTTGTCATCTTCTATAACATATATCTCTTCAGCTGGAGGACAAGAAGCCTGCTTCCTGTTTCTTTTCAAAAGCACAATTGAATTGCTCTCTCTCATTAAGGAAAGCTTTTGGTGGACATCAATACCAACTGAACAGACAAAACTGATGTATTGAGTGATAACTGCACAATTTAGACAAATTATGCTGGAGAAGATATAATTTAGATTTCTATTGACCACATCTTACTGTATTCCTCGAATATAAAATCAGCTTTGATAGTTTGCTTCTCTTGCACAAGAATTGTTGCACAGTATGGGCTGTAACATGAAAAAAGAAATTTATCTCAGCCTAAAATTTGTGTGACCGTAAGAGTTGTGTAACTTTATTCATTTGCATAAGCAACTCGAGCTACATTTGTAATATATTTAAAGCTAAACTGTTATTATCCAGTCGATAAGATATCATAAATTACTACAAAGTTTCATGCAAAAATACTTTCAAGCCTTTTCACAATTACAATGGCCAATATGTTAACCTTTTTTATGTACAGTGATATTTTGTTTAAACATTGCTCTCAAAATCCTCCAAATTAAAAATCTTTGCATTCTTGTAGTCTTTAATGCTCTACAATATTGTTTTAAGTTTTTACTAAAAAAATAAAGACAAGGTTTTAATCATATACCTGGGGAACTGATCAACCCTGCGGTAACGATTTGGGGAACATTAAACCTTGATCAGATGAGGAAAGAAAAATTCGCACACTTAGTTTGCCATAATACCAACGAGTCAATATCGTGAACAACTTTTTTTTTTAGGATTCTTTAATTCTTGTACACTATCAAGTCACAAAACTGAATTAGTAAGTCATCACCTTATCTTTTCATGAAAGAGAATAGTGTTGTCCTCTGAACCAATGATCTGTGGGAAAGAAATTTGTGCAACTTATTTTAATTGTCATATGCAAGAAATTCTCCTTAGAAGACATTCAGATAACACACCAGATCAGCATAATGTCCTTTAACTGAATGGCCTGACTGTGATATCCTAGCCAATGTCACTACTATCTTGGACTTTCCTTCTATATGGTTTTCAATTTCTGCAAGCTTCACATCCACTTTTGGAGGCAGAGAGAATAGAGAATCTTTAATATGGTTACCAAATGGGTATTTTCGACCAGTCACTAGCTCTATTCTCCTAGGATCAGCTTCAGCAAGTGCCTCAAACGATTTAACTCCCATTGAATGCAGTGCCTAGAAAGAACATCAAAATAAGAATATTTTCCAACTGGTTGCTAGTACATATGTACTATTAACTATTATGCGTTAATGCGTCAATCAATATTACCTTTGCTGTAACGATCCCAATTCCAGGTAACTGTTTCAGAAGGTATGGACTGTCATCCCAAAGTTTCTGGTCGAGTGATTTGGCTAGAAGTGCTGAATGCACAGCTCCTTTGTAATTCCTTTTATAAACAAAGTACTCTTTCATGCATTTTGCAATTCTAAATCCATTTGAGCATATAGAATTCATGTCCTGTAGCATCAAGTTTACTCAACCACTAATGATTTTAGAATGTTGATCAACAAAAATACTTATGTTACAATGCAACACCTGAATCAAAGATAGGTCATGAACTGAAGGATCACCAGTTAAGCAGTCATTTGCTAAAATAAATATCTTTTCTTCTCTTGTTTGAATGCGCTTTTTCTTTTTCCCTTTATCTCCAAGAATGTGAAAGCGCAGCCGTCCATCTTTATCAGCATTGATCTCATTTAAGAGCTTCTTCTCATTGCGTCTAAGCTGTATCCCTTCATTTTTACAGTGCAGAATTGTCAAGTTTTAATATCAAGGCATTATTTATTAATTTCTTTTTATGAATATAACCGCACATGCAATTTCTTCTGCACTGCACACAACATGAAGTGCGTCTTCCAAACTGAAATTTTCAGGAGTCCGCATTATCTGTTTCATGGTGTCAAATCTCAAATAGTACTTTGTCATTAACCTTCCAGGATCTAAGGCAGGAAAAGAAAGACATCAGCAGTCAATTTGGATTATAATATTTTATCATTACATAAGGAATATGCATTATACTTAAAATATATTTATACCTAATGGTCGCAAGAGGAAACCATCTTCATCAATCCAGACCATTTGACATTGTGATAACTCGTTAACTTTATGCATGCAAATATCTGAGAGAAAATAGCTTCAATAATTTATAGAGGAGATAAATGGAGGGGGGAATGATGACAACTGTACCTTGTACATGCTTCTCTAAACTATCGCCCGAAATTCCTTTCTTAATTGCATAGTTCATAGGATTCTGCTTGTGCATAAAAGTTTTTATCCGATGGACAGCAAACTAATGAACTAAATTATAGCCATGTGGAGTTACTTACCCTTTTCATTCTAACATACAAGTAGGAGAATTTAAGCCATTCAATTGCTTTTGTAATATCAGATACTGTCAGTTGAACTATTTCCGCCAGTAAATGCTCCGTCAAACATGAGAGTAATCTATAGTAAGCAAACGTTAATTAGCTGAGTGTGGTGAATACACAACTTTACAGACCATGAACAATAGTCAAAGGCATCATATCTATGCAGCAATTTTGAAATAGATGGTCTTACTGCGATTCCACCACTTCACACCCATTTAAGAGATTCTCATACAAATGAACCTGTCGTATGACATTATGTAAGAGCAAATAAGAACACCTGTTGTGCAATAGTAAAGCTCGTGATCAAAATCAAAGAACTTTGTGAGTATAGGAACAAATAAGAAAGAAAAATGAGTTGGAAATATATATGTAAGTAGCATATTTCACCGTTTCTCTCCTTGTCATGATTATAACCATGCCTGTATCATCAAATGGGGGTCGGCCTGCCCTTCCACACATCTGTACCATAAAATGGTTTTTCCTCAAATGATATACATAACATGAAACAATTAGCCACTAGTTGTGGATTAGCTCAATTGCTGATTTATATCTTCCGCATTGATTCCCCCATATTTTCTCGACAATATTTACTTGAAAAAAAATTACATATTATAACTCCAAATTAGTCATGTATTAAGCAAAGTTTCATTGTACAGCTATAGGTAAAGTTTCCTTGTGTAACGTTAAAAGATCCTTATTAGATGAGACTCTCACAATGATGAGAAACATTAACTCAAATTATATGGTACCACAACTTCAGCTCTAAACCCTAAATTCTCTTGTATAGCCACAGAAATTATTCTTGTACAATGTTAAAGATTCTTATTAAATCGGGTTCTCACAACAATGAGAGACATTCAATCAATGGATATGGTATCACAGCTTTAGCTCTACAATCTAAATCTCTTGTCCTGCTGTAGAAGCTTTTGCTTTTGCACTTTCAACCCAAATTTTTCTTGGGTTATTACTTAGTGTTCAAATTCTTGAAATCTTGTTTGGTTGGAATTTGTCCCTCTCAGTTGATCATGTTTGAAGAAAATTCATTTGTATGATTCAAAAGGAAGAATTATTTTAGTTAGGAATTTCAATTCAAAATGTTTGTGAATGGCAAGAAATTGTAAGGGCATTATATTCTTCACTTCGGTGCTTCAAACTGAACATTCCATCTTTACCTATACAATCCTTTACAATAAAAGTTGTTATAAAACCTATGTTAGGAAGACTTTCGATACAAGGAATCCACAAACTAGGATCCATCAAGCTAATCACCAAGATAAACCATCGACTTTGACACTAGTTGTTAGGTTCTTTGAAGGAAGACATCAAGGAGGTTCATTACTAACGAGGCATGAGCAAACCCATATAAGAGACCAAGAGAACACTTTCAACCCAAAGTCGTTCTCCATATATATTATTTATCTTGCTTATTTTTATCTAAAGTGAAACTTCCAACTCACAATTCTAACAATCCCTGGAATAATGAGAAGGAATAAAATAATATTTTATTAATTACCATCATGCTAATTACATTCTCAACTCCACTATTTGTAACAATCATATTCTCTCAAAAGAAAATAAAATCTCTTGGAATGTCTATATTATAGGGATATTTTCCTAATTACTACAAAGATACTAGGATATTTTTATCCTAATAATCCCCTATTTACAACACTCACCCTCAACATAGTAAATAAATATCCATCATTCCCAACTTGCCTACTCAGAAAGTCTCTTAGTGGAGATGTCTAGAATTATTGTTGAAACATGAGTTGTACCTATCAAATTTTTTTGTCAAGATTATCTTTAATAAAGTGTATGTCAAATTGAATAAATCTAGTGCAATCATATCGTATGGGATTCTACGCAATGCATAACAGACTTGTTATTTCAGTAAAATTGCATAAGGATGTCAATCTTTATTTTAAGATAATCTTATATGATCTACATCAAAAGTCCTTCGCACACACCTCGAATAAGGGCTCAAAATTCAACTATATTTAACTTTTGCACTTAATGGGATTTCCTATTCAGTTTTTTGTTTCTCTAGGTCACCCTACTTTTTTCTATAAACATATGATATCGAGAGGAAGATTTTCTATTAATAAAAGAAATTGCTTAGTTTGTATCAATATATATCCTTAGGGTCAAAGGATCTACTTTCTTGGATAGTAGTGTTACCGATATCGAATAATGGAAAGTATCGAGGAGTCCAAAAAATCCTTTATGAAATTATAACGGGCTATGACGAAAGCATTGCGGTCAAAAGATATACAATATATACATATATATAATTTTAAAAAAATACAAAAATATAATTCTAATACAAAAATAACAAAAGAGACAACCATAACTGATAATAATATTATGTCTAGAAATTCAAATAACAATTACATCAAATCAAAACACCATAAATTTCAATTCAAAACTTAAAATAACAACAAAAAATAATATATGTCTTAAATTTCTAATTATCTAACTCTTCCTCAATCCCAACATAATTATCTTTAGTATTATTCAATAGGGCATATCCCTCTTCCTCTTCCCCATCAGAGAAACTCTTATAAAAGTTAAGTAATTTTTCAAATTCAAAATTAGAACTATCATGCAATACATTCTCCCAATTTGAATCTTCCATTTGCCCCTCCTTGTTCGGGTTAAGTTGCACTTGGCTCTTTCTTAGAACCATGGAAAGATCCAATAATAATACCACCACTTGATGATTGCTTTCTTTTATTGGTTGTTTATCTCCTTGTATAAATTATTGGTTCTCCATCAGTTCATAAATAGTTGAGTGAGATCATCATCAAAGCCCATTTACCCCCTGTTCATTATCATTATCCTCATCTACTTGTCTCACTAACTACTCATTACACCCATCAATGTCATTCAGTACAATAAGATCTATTTCATTCCTAATATTGTATCTTTGAGCAAGTTATTGGTTATACTTTATGTAAACCAAATAATGCAGCCTTTTGTGATCCAACCTGTTCTTGTTTTTTTTAATTAATTTGCATTATGAATAAGTAAAAAGTGAATTAATTTCTTTTTACATTCTACAAAAAAGATAATAATGAAATGAGTCATGTTATGAACAATAATTATTACTTGCCCAAACACGCTCCAATTGTGCTCACACCCCGATGAACTATATGTCGAACTTAAAATCTTGATTGCTGGCTTTTGTAAGTTGGGATTTGCATGCCCATAGTTCTTCCACCGTTGAGTTATAAAAAAAGCAAAGAAAGTAATTTTTAAAGACAAATCTAGTCCCTTCTCTGGATATTTGTGTTGGTGTTAGGACTCACTCTCAGAGAGATTTCCAAACTACAACTAGAAAAATAAATACTCCTTCCTTTCGCAAAAACTAATCATTCAAATACCACTTTATTTCTCCAAGTATCAAGAATTACAAATAAACAAGTTTATCCCACAAAAGGAACACTCCTTTTCTACATTGGAGCTTCTAGTTTACATAGAGTCAAAATTTCACACCCTCTTCCTGATGAAACCATGGCACCATATGAAGGGAAATACATTTCCTTAACAAACTATAATAAAAACAAAAAAATCTCAAACTAATAATAACAAACTAGATGTATCCTTCACAAGTAGCTTTTGGACCCTTCCTTGCCATATGGAATATTTGATATGTTTGAAATACTTCATTTTTTTCCTTCAGAAAGTAAATCCAATTCATTCGAGTTCAATCTTCAATAAATGCATAACCAAGCAGAAACTAGATAAAGACGATATGGGTGACAAACCCTATACATTCAAATGGATCAAAGAAAAAAGGACACTAGTCTTATTCATACACAATGGAAATGAATTGGATGACTCTTAGCTAAAATGCAAGTTTCACAAATGAAGGATCTACAAATAAATCCGGAAACACTTTTAGTTAAAAAAATGAAGGATGGCCTAGTTAGAGATGACAAAGTAAAATATGATCCATCTTGAGATTACTAGGGTGATGCACGTGATGTGCTCAACCTATGTTAATATCCTTCATACAGTCGAATACCCCCACTTAGTACATGTGAAATTATCTCCTTCTTGATAATATTTTGAAGAAGACAAAATGATAGATACATAAGTACATACAATTCAAGTCTTTAATGACTTGGCTCATATATAGAAACTTACGAGACAGGGAGGGGAAAATTTTTGCTAGGATTAGCTTTGTTACTATCTTATAAAGTAGGTTCAAGCTTAACTTAACCGTATAAAATTGAGTAGTAAGGTAAAGTTTACACCTCACTCATTTACACTATGATGTGGCCATATCTCTAGATGTTGTGAGATCTTGAACAATTATCATAATGTATCTTGAGAAGAAGCTAACCTGCAATATAGTGGAGCGATCATATTCCATATAGAGACCTTTTTCCTTGTTGCTGTCCATAATATTTCAATAGATCAACTTGTAAAAACATTTTTCAATATGCTACAATGAAATGCATACAAAAAAATATAAGACATACAAGTGCTGTGTTGATTTAATAATCACTGTATGTGCTGGAAGATTGATTCCATGGGCTAGCGTATTTGTAGTGCAAAGTACTTGAATATCACCCTTGAGAAAAAGGCCTTCTACAATATTGCGATCTTTGAGGCAAAGCCCACCATTGTGATAACCAACTGTTGGAAAACCATTTTCCAAAAGTCATAATCAACCAATTTGAAGTTCTATCACGTGCATGGCATTGTACTCAATTTCAATAAAAATTATAGTTTAGCCAAAGCCCAGAACAATAAATAGATTCCTTTCATACCACCGTAAAGAATGTATGACTGCATTTGCTTGTCACTGCATGTTAGAGAAGCCTCCCTCAGCCGATCTTGTTGTTCTCTGTTCTTAATGAATGGATTTGATTGACCAAAAGTCATTACTATTTGAGAGAGTCGCTGGGCAGCTTCTTGTGCTGCTTTTCTTGTTGAACAAAATACAAGAGCAGATTTTCCTCTCGAGTATTGCATGAGAATATCTGAAATCATTTGTACATATAGACTGAAAATAGTTCTCCTTGCGTAGAAATGTCAAAAGCAGTGAAAAGCTACAAGGTATAAAACTGTGGATTGGCAGGATGACTTATCTTTACTTACCAAAAATATAATTTTGAAGGCGCTGCATGGTAGTAGAGATGTATAACGCAATAAAAATAAGTTTGATTAGTAAAATAGGTTATTTAAAAGTAGCAGCTCCTGGAGCAAAATCAAGATTGATACTCTCTAAACTTTGTCAACTTCAAACCAACCTTCTCGAAGAGGAAGTCATTCTTGGCGGGGGCGTAGCCTATATAAGCATGGTAGTAGAACGGTATTAAAACATCTTTATATCACCGCCAGAGTAAAGACCATGACATTGACTAATATTCAACAAAAAATCACAAATTCAAATTAATAATCTTTGTTGCTTCCATCCCCTTTTTTTCTGACGATTCAACTTGGACGTATAGATTTTGTAGTGGGATGCAAAGAAATGGAATGATAGTTGATCAGAAACTAAATTAACGATGGTAGAGTTCTATTATATTTGCGTACCAAAAACCTTGGTTGTCAGCTTTACCGGCCTCATTTCTTCTCCAAATCTGTGAACATTCAGAAAAGCAAAGCAAAATTGGTCTCAATGTTGACTTTCAGTATCATAGGACAAAATCCTCTGATGGATGTTTAGGTGGAAAACTACCTTTTAATCCCTTGGTCAGGAACCTCAAGCCACTTTGCTGCAGTAGTTATTGCATAAAATTCTTCCCATGGTTGTTAACATGTTATTTTATTTTTCACAACTTTGTAACAACATCAATTAATAAAAATTACCTAGATCCTCAATATTTGGAATTGTGGCAGACACAGCTAGGAAGCGGACCTGAGCGAGAGGATTTGATTTCAATTTTGGATTGCTAGCAATGATTTTTATTCTACTAACAATTGCTTCAAGGGCAGCCCCACGTGGATCATTCAATAGATGAACTTCATCGATTAGTAAAAGTGCAATGTCACTGAAAAAGCTCAAGCCACCACTTTCTATACCGTATCGTGACACTGCATCAAATTTCTATTCATTGGAAAAATAAATCAAGTTCAGCTATCTCCCATAGTGTCAATAAATCAGTCAGCCTATTTCTTGTGCTTGTGTACACGGCCAAGGAGAAGACCATCAAAGGTAGTACATTTTAGGAACACAAAAAGGAATGCTCATTTATCACACATAAATGTCTAAGTGTAGTTTAATTTCTTATTGAAAAATATATGCTTCTGGAGGCTAAGGGGATCGGGGAATATATGCATACATAAACTTAATCATTCATTATAAAGTTAAAATATATCCATTTTTCGGATGAATATAAAATATATCTATTTAATAATTTAAATTAGAAAAAATTACGGAAAAGAGTAACAAGTGGTCCTGATCTGCTTATGTTCTTCCATTTGCATACTGACCTCAGGAGTTGTGAGGATAATATCAGCTTCTACTATATTCCTTGGAGTGTAAGATTCATTGTCACCTGTCAGCTCCAGGCAATTTATTCCCCATGGCCCAAACTTTTTATTCCAATCACGGAGCTTCTCCTGCACTAAAGCCTTGGATGGGGCTATATAGATCTTGACACGAAGAGTAAAGATGATTAAGTGGTTACCGTTCATAACGGAAATACTCATCAAAATGTGCTTCATATGATTCACAGTGTACTAAAGCTTACGCTGTTGTTTATCTGCCTTTGTAGCAAAAAGTTACTGGGCTTATAAGATTAATACAAGGATTAAAACAACTTGAATATAGGCTTTTTCTTTCAGGAAAGGACTTACTGTTTTAAGAGATCCCTTTACATGTACGAATATTCCCTCCGCAGATATGAACCTGGAGAGTAGCCTCAAAATACAAAGCTCAAAGAGTACAGTTTTACCGCTCCCAGTTGGTGCAGAGATGACCATGTTTACATCCGAGTAGAAACAGATAGGAAAGCATTCACTCTGAAGCGAATTAAAATATCTGCATGCCATATAGAGAAAATCAAATGTTGAAAGGAAAAACACCAACTCTTATTTTATATTTCTATGATAAGTGATAGATGACTTTCATCTCTTATTCAAGACATTGGGAAATGCGACACGGACTAAAGCCTTAGGCCTATTTGCATCAAGGAACAGAGGGCGAGGAAAATGAAAGAGCGAGCTTGTTTGGGTTCCATGATGTGCACAAAAAATCCAGTTATCGAGAAAAAAAGATGTCAACTCAATTTTTGCCCTTTTGAAACAAGAAAGATGATATATTTAATTATCAATTATTGTATGATAGATCATTTCGTAATATTTATTTTTCATAAGTTCTAAGTATACTATTAATATTTATTTATATTTATATTGTATAAATATTTACATTATATAACTGATTACATCTAAATGTTTAATATTTACGTTTTATTTATTATAATAATAAATATTAAAGAAAGAAATTATTAATAATAAATAAATTTATTTCATCTTTTATTATTTTTATCTTATTTCACTTAATTTAAATATTTTTTTTTCATTCTGTTCTCTTCTTTTTATTTTCTGTTCTCTTATTTTCTTTTCTGTTCCTCCATTCAAGAAAAGGCTTAGAGCAGCTAAATTATTTGTAACAACTTATGACCTGCTAGCTCTATAGAAATTAATTCTATTATTTGGCCAAACAACTTAGGATATATTTCATATAAAAAAATATATATATGTACAGTACCTGAAACTAAAACATGAACGAAAAGGCGGAGGCAAATCGAACACAGACTTCAAGGAATATGAATCCATACTCTGGATGCTGAATTAACCAAAAAAAGTGAAGTTGAAAACAGAACTTCAGTTCTAACTTACAGAAATGAACGTAATTAAGTTAGCATGATCAAGAACATGTTATCAGAATTGAGATATAAAATTAAAACTGCATCTAACCATTGCTTATTCCACCTAATTTTCAGACAATAGTGACACACAAAAAATGTCAACGTCAATAATGACAGTAATTTGACATAAAAAATGATGAAAAGAGATCCGTCAAATTCTGTAAACAAATATCTACATAACGAAGGTTCTAAATCTCAGCTTTCACGTTATTCAACCTATCTCTCACCAACTCAACAAAATCAATTAAAACATTTTCAGTAAATCAACGACTAAAAACTTCGACAATTGAAACCACGAAGAAAATCAAGCGAAGAAATTCAGAAATCCTCATCGTTCTCCAAAAAATTAAATAATCATTTCTCAGCGGAACAAATCTTCATGTTATACTCGAAAGTAATGAACAGTTAATCGATTCGAAAGATCTAGATCGTACAGAGTAGAATTGCAACACAAACCGATACAAACTCAAACACGGAAATGGAATTTGAGAAAGAGATTCTCGATGGCTTCAAAATAGAACTGAAATACATTAGAAACAAAGATGAAAACAATTTTTCTATTGGATCCTAAATTTCAGAGAGAAATCGAGTTTCTCAAGTGCGCTTTCGGGCGTAGAGAGGGAGAGAGAAACCTGTGAGAAGAAATGAAAGAAGAGTTCCTTAATGTATTCCGAGTGAGGTTCGTAACGGAGATAAGGGTTAGAGGGAAATGCGAGAGGAAGATGATTTAGTTCGGGTTATAAGGGAGGTTACTTTGAATGGAGTGTGCAGTAAGCAGACGAAAATTGAACAGGGTATTATTTATAGTTGGACGCTCAAGGCGGGGAAATACAGCGAGGCTTTTAGGGTATGTTTGGAGTTGCAAAGAATTCGTTTAGAAAGTGTATTTATCTAGATCCGTATATATGCCTTTTTTATTCATAGTTAGAAACTTTTATCTTTTAATAAATTAAAATAATTTTATTATTTGATATATACAGATAGTTTATCATATCATCTAACAATATACAATAACAAATCTCTGATACGCTATATATAAATCTTTTCTTATCTTATCTATAATATTAATAATATTTTAAAGGGATAACACAAAATTCATGATAAAGGGAAAAAACTAAAATATCAAAAAAAATTAATATACACCGAGAAGAACTCTTACTTAAAATTACTATACATTAATTATTTATATAACTTAAAATAATATATCAAAGAACATTTCATATTAAATTAAATCGTTGATCAAAATATCTACAAATTCATCATCAAGATTTAATAGTCTCTTATCACTTTATAAAGTTCATTAAATTTCACATCATGATTTGTTCCACTATTAAAGTATAAGAATAATATATTTTATAAGTCTTTTGATTTGTCCAAGTAACCTTGAGTTATTCTTGGTGTTAAAAATAAAGCAATCACAACTAATAACATGAAAATATCATACATTGAACTTTCTATTCTTCCATGGTTCGTATAATCTTTTCAAACATGAACCTTTATGAGTATCATGTTTTGTACATAACAAGTGTATTACCTTACCTTTGCCCAAAAGTGTTTTAGTAAAAAGTGCTCACAAAACATCATGCTTGTCACCTCTTTGAGAGTTTCGTTCTTTTTTTTTTCATAACCTCATTTTGTTGAGGTGTTCTAGGTGAAAAGAAATTATGGTGTATACCCTTTAATTCACATAACTTCGAGAGTTTTTTTTTTTTTTTTTCATAACCTCATTTTGTTGAGGTGTTCTAGGTGAAAAGAAATGATGGTGTATACCCTTTAATTCACCTAATGTTTGAAACTCTCCCTATTCAAACTATGTATTGGGGTCACTTCTAATGTTAGAGATATAAACATTACTCCGTTTGTATTCTTTTGCAAAATATCTTGAACAAATGGAAAAAACTCAATTGTAGGTAAGAAAGTAAACTCATGTGTATCTAGAGTAGTCATCAATAATTATCAAACCATATTTCTTGCTTCCCAGACTTAAGGTTCTCGTAGGATCAAACAACTCCATATGTAGAAGCTCTAGGGGTTTAGCAATGGAAACATAGTTTTTGGGTTTGAAAGAACTTTTTAACAACTTCCCCTTCTTACATGAAAGATTGGGCAATCCTCTTACGAGGTTTTTCTTAGAAAGCTTTAAAATGTATTTTAATTTCAAATGGCATAACTTTTTATGCCATAGCCATCTCTCATCTTCTTTGGATAGCAAGTAGATGACCTTCTTAGTGAGACCCAACAAATCAATCTCATAGATGGTAAAGATGGTAAGGAGACCATATAACCATTGTCACATAATTGACTTATGCTCAGTAGGTTATATCTATGCCTTTCAATGTATAAAACATTTTTAATAGAGATAAGGGAAGAGATTCCTATAGATCCAAACCTGATATCCTACCTTTGTCGACTCCGTCGAAAGCTACCATGTTGCCTTCATTTTGTCAGAGGTTTAGGAATGTAAACTTTGTGCCCTATATGTATCATAGTCATCCACTATTCAGGAACCAACTTAGTTCCTAACCTCTTCTTGCAAAACAAATCTACAACAAGGATTATAAGATTTTTTGGTTACCAAAAGTTCCTTAAGTCCTCCCATTAGCTTTAGAATTTTTTTTTCTCTTATGTCTACACTTGACACGAAAGTGTTAGAAGTTTGCCATAGTGAGAATATAAACTCCTTTTCTTTTTGAATTTTTTATTATGATATTTCTTTCCCTTAAGATCACATCGAAGTTCAAACTTTTCAAATACATGTCTAGAAGTTGAAACTAAAATGTCTAGAGCTATAAAAAAAATTTTAAAATCATGTATGAAAAATAAGGAAATCATAAGAATCGAGAGTTAAATTGTGATTTTAATGATTTTTTAAAAATCTTTGTAAAAGTTGCTTGATTAATAGAGCTAAGACGAAGACTTAATGTGTAAAACAATTAGACTTAAAATCTTTCATCAGGTGTGTCATGCCAAATACATTTTGCCAACCTTTCTAAATCATTTTTCTAGAAATATTATTGTTCATTTGAATACGGATCAGACTATGATTCTTTTGTCTAACATACAACACATGATGTATATTTAACCTTAGAAAGTTCATTAAAACATGTAGACTTAAAGATATGTCTTTTTAACGTTTTCCAACATGTTTCATCTGATGAAATATAAAAATATTTTTCTTAAAGAAAACTTAAGAAGAAAGATCAGATGAACATAGTAACACAACGCCTACCCACCCAAGCATCATGTTCAAGTTCAAAAGTTTTTCAAAAAAATAAGGAGAATTAGAATTGGTGCATGAGTTAGTTTATCTTTTAGAGTTTTAAAAGCTTTATCTTATTTTTCACCCCACACAAAAGCTACAACCTTCTTGATTAATTTGTTAAGAGGAAAGGAAATGGTAGAGAAGTCCTTGACAAATATTATATAAAAACTAGGTAACTCATAGAAGTTATGAACTTCTCCTACATTCTTGGGATCGGTCATTCTTGGATAGCCTTTATTTTCTCAAGGTGTACATGGACACCATCTTTGCCAACCATGAATTCAAGTAAGATCATATTTTCTTTACAAAAAGTGCACTTTTCAAGATTGGCAAAGAGGTGGTAGTCCCTTAGAATAATTAAGACTTGTCTAATATGGCCTATGTACTCATTTAAACTCCTATTGTAGATTAAAATGTCATCAAAGTAGATGACAACAAATTTACCTATACAATATATAAGAACATGATTCATTAATCTTATGAAAGTGCTAGGAACATTGGTTGAGCCCAAAGACATGACTAATCATTCATAGAGTCCAAATTTGTTCTTAAAAGTGGTTTTTCATTCATATCCTTCTTTAATCCTAATTTGGTGATAACTACTCTTAAGATCAATTTTAGAAACATGTTTGCCCCATGCAATAACATATCATCTATCCTATTATGTTGTTAATGACCTTGTAGTTTGTACACATTCTCCAAGTCTTATCTTTCTTGCGGACTAGCAACATGGGAATAACACAAGGAATAATTCATTGGATAGGACACAAACCTTCAAACTTATTTCCTTCGCTCCCTCTAGTTTATTTGTGAGATAAAGTTTGACCTAGTTTTTTCTTCTCTCTTTTCCTCTTTTAGTGTTTTTATGACTTATTTGGTCCTCTCTCACTTGTTGAGGTGTGAGAGGACACAAGACAATTTTTTCTCCTTGCAATTGAGAGTTATTCTATTAGTGAATCGTCATGAATAAATTGTTCATCATATTTTCAGGGTCTTCCAAGTATGATATGTCCAGTCTCCATAGGGATAATGTCACAAAAAATGGAGAATCTTTATAATGGCCTATGGAGATGGGTGTACTTACTTATTGTTTAACTACTATTCATTCATCCTTTTTTATCCATTGAAACTTGTAAGGTTTAAGATGCGGAGCAACAATTAGGGCTAACTTGTCTACCAACCTGGAGCTACAATAGTTATAGCAAGAACCACTATCCACAATCATTGAATAAGTGTTTTCACAAACTTTACACCTTGTGTGGAATATGTTCTCTCTTTGAGACTGCTGAGGATCATCATGTTGGCTTTCAAGTAACCTCTTCACCATTAGTAGCTCACCTTCATAAGGGAAAACTTCACTCTATGAATCTAGAGATTTTTCATCACTAGGTTAAGAATGGCCTTCATCTTGGCTCACAAATTATTATCAATGTCATATACAAGCCTTTTTTGGAACACTCAACAGTTAAGTGTCCCTTTTGCCATCATCTAAAACGTTAGGTATCTCTAGTATAACCTCTTTGGAAGGCTCTTCTTATTTTGATTTTCTACCTTCTTTTCTCTTTTTTTTCTCTATCCCTCTCCTGTGACCCTTCATACCTAGATTTGGAGGTGTATGCCTCTCTCTTTTATAGTCCTTCTTATGGTAAAAAGTAGTATGGTAATCCTTCCTAGGGGAAAACTTCCTGAATTCAATGCTACCAAGCTAGGAGACAACTAAATAATAGCTTCCTCTTCTGCTTCTTATAACGGGTCATACATAATTGGACAAATTCATTTCGATCATTATAAGGCAACAATTCAACTCTACTCCTAATTTCATAATTTAGGCTACTATGAAACCTTTCTATGGTGATCCTTACTTCCTCTCTAACCCCAACCATCATCATGAGTAGTTCTATTTGTTGTTTGTATTCTTTAACAATCATGTTTCTTTATTAGAGTCGGTGAAGTTTATCCATCAATTCTCTATCACAGTATGAAGGAACACATAGTATTCTAATGGCTAACCTAAGTTGATACCAATGTCTTATAGGAGGATTATTATGAATCTTTAGGTCCCCAGATAAGGAAGTTCAGCAATACATGGCATGACCCTAAAACCTTAAGGTAGTCATGGACACCTTTTTCTCATCATTTATTTGGTGGCATTCAAAGATCTATTAAACCTTCATCTTTCAATCTAGATATTCTTCTATGTTATCATTTTCATAAAAGAGATGAAGATTTATTTTAGGTTCATGGGCACAGTAGTTTTTTCTATGCTTATGGTGACACCTAGGTGGGAGTTGATAGAAATATTTGTTATGATGACTATTATGCATCCCGTCTTCACTTTGAGAGTGAGAGTCCTCATAGTGTTTTCTTCTTCTAGGTGGAGACTCCTTTTCTCGTTTGCTCTTTCTTTTATCATCTTTTTGTTTTAGTAACTAAGCAAACAAGACTCCCATCTCTTCATCTCTTTTTCTATTTTCCTCATCTCTTGTTCTATTTTCTTCTTCATGTTAACATATTTTTACAATGGTAGCAAGTGCACCAATCGCAAATGTAGCAAGTAATAAATATATCGTTCTTTTCCAAGGGACTTATGCAATATCCGATAATAAATACAACTATAAGAAAATTGAACCACAGATAATTCCAAACTTTTGATTTGTTTTGCAAGAAAATAAAATTAAAACAATGAAAATATATTTTTGTACTTTTAATGAACACTTGGAATGTGGAAAGAGAATGGAAATGAGATAGAATGCATTTTTTTTAGGATTAAACAAACCTCAAATTCATGCATAAAATCAATTATCTTCTTTTCAAACAAATGTTAATGTCAACCAACTATAATACTCAAATTTGATTCCTTAGTAGATGAGCCTAGTCATTATCTATTAACCGTCAATTTTTTTTTATCAATTATATAGATGAATCTTGCATTCGCACAAGGATCTTAATTACAACAAATGAATCACACTCTATTATTAGACATGAGCTTTCATCTGATAAATTAATTCAGTTCTAAATTCAAAAGATATTTTCAATACTCTCAAGAATCAATGATCGAGTTATGGATTTACACAACAAGCATAAACACAGAATTAAAATACTAACATATTAAAAGAAAAACATGTATGATGAGACATAAATAAGCCCAATATTGATTACATGAGAATTCAAACGGTTAAATCTAACCCCAACAAAATGAGAAGAATGAACAATGGAGGAAGATGGATGTACAAAGAAGGGAAAAAGAAACCCTCCAAAACCCTAGCCGCTATCGCAAGGCTACATTTTTTTCTAACTCCCAAGGTGGAAGTTTTGAAAGACTCCCCTAGTGGGAGTGTCTAACCCTAATCTAGAGAATCTTTTAAATATAATTCAAATTTCGACGCTCGCACCCAACCCACATGAACTACACCGCGCGCCATTGGATTTTGTTGTTGTGGTTCGTCATGGTGAGGGGTTCTGTTGTGTTTGGTGTTAGGTTTGCTTCGGTGGTGCAGTGGTGGTGCATTTTGGACCAAAGATACGTCTTTTATGGGTATAGCATGAAAACGAAAATGTTTTTAGTTGGTTTATGGGTTATTTGGTTTTGTTAATGAATGATTTGCATGAATGATTGAGTTATTATATTTGCATTTGTTGTGTTTTGGTGGCATGGGTATATGGTGGCGAGAAGGGTGGGTTGTGTTTTGCTAGGAATTGTGGTTTGGTTTGAATGTGTGATTGTGTGTATTGTTTCCGTGGTGACAAGGATTTAGGGTTTGGTGGCTTTTTTGTTGCATAAATGCACACCCACTGCATCAGCGAAGCAAACCCAACACCAAACACAACAAAACCCCTTACCACAACAACAAAAGAGGGGACGACACAAAAAGAAGGAAAACAACAAACAAGGGGGAACACTAGAGAGCAGGACAATGGCAAGAGCAAAACCGTCAATAATGAGAAGATGAACCGCAAAAATGAAATGGAGGAACAAGTTTTCCTCTTGTAATTTCAAGTACCCAATTTCATGCTGAACACAATCACAATAAAATAATGATATTTTTTACACTCCAAACAGTATCAAATGGACGTTATGACATGTCAGTGTGTTGATATATTAATACCCTACAAGAAAACATTATTTTGACAATGCTGGAAGAAACTTTCCTTTAACACTAGAAGAGTTTTACCCATTTGACTAATCTAGCAATGATAGTTTTGTAATTAGAATTGTGAATTTGAAATGAAAGTAAAATTTAAAGGTAATATTGTTTTGAATGAAAATGTAAAGGGAATTGAGAGAGATATGAAAAATAGTACTTTTGATTGAGAGATATGAGAAAAAGGTAATAGAATTTGAGACATAGAAGGATAAGTCAGGTATACCCATAAAAGACAATAGGGTTTCATGTTATACCTATAAAAGACCCTTTCTCCTCTTTGTCTCAAACCCTATTGCCTTCTTCTAGTAGGTCTCAATCCAAAATGCTATTTCTCATATCTATTTCAATTCTTTCCACATTTTTATTCAAAGTAGTATTACCTTCAAAATACCTTCCAAATTGAACTTCCATTTCAAACTCATATATTCAATTATGAAACTATCTTTATCATTTCACTCTAATGGACAAAATTACTTTGATATCATATGGAAGTTTCTCCTCAGCAATGTCATTTTTCTTGTAGAAAATACAACTGCTAAAAGCATCTCCTTTACATTACTAAGTTTAGTATCAAACAACTTTTTCGGTCACTTAAGGGAGTAAGTTAGTTGGACTACTGCTTTTCATCTATTTTCTAAAATGTAAGAACTCTATTTTAAATTTTTTATATAAAAATCAATTTCAAATGGTCTTTTGTATTAATTATTTTTTACGAAAAATATCTTTAATTCTATTATAATTTTTTAATCAATAAATAATAATATGTTGTAAATTTACTGCTTACATTATATATTTTAAATTAATTGTGGTTATCATCTCAATTTCTTTTTTTTTTTTATTTTAGATGGAAGAAAAAAATATTTCACTTTTATAATATAGATATGTTAGAAATTGCAACCATATAAGGTTTAAATATTTTAGGATAAATATGGTTTTAGATCTTCCAAAGTTTTCTATGGTCTTAGTTTTTTAAGAATATAATTTGCTTTTAGTATTTTCTTCTCTATAAATATATTATTTTTTACTTTTATTTATTTATAAGAATTCAACAAACATAATTTTTTTATAACAACTAACATACCTAACCTAGTTTCTCTTTACGTTAATTTTATTTTAAAGCGATTTAAATAAACTAGTTTAAATATTTAAATTAGATAATGCTTAAAATCATGTCTGTCACATCTACAGTTAATGTCTTAGTGACCTGGTGTTGAACCTCTAGCTCACTTGCTACCCTTTCAAAAGGGGACCTTCTATTCCTTTCTATCTTTACATTTTTTCGGCTATATATATAAATTGTCTTCCTAACTCCTAACTCTAACATTTCACTCTTTCTAGTGAATAAAAAACTGGACATGACCACCCAGAAAAAAAGAACATATTCCAAATGACAATGTTTTCTGAATTACGGTTGTTGTCATGATGTTGCCATAGATTGCGAGTATAATGTGAGCCATGCAGCAGCTATTGCAGTCACAAAAGCCTTCAAAACTGCGACATGGTGACTGCAGTTTAATTTCTTGTAAATCAAACTTGAACAATTGATTCTTCACTTCTTTATGGCCCATCTGAGTTGCGTGAACTAGAAGACTCTGAGTAGCTGTAGGATCCTCCAATCTTCTTCAAGGCATTGGATATGAAGCTGTTAGTGCTATAAGACTTGATGGAACCATCTGAGTCCACCATTCCAGTGTTCAAAAATGGGGGTTGATTTGGAGTGGGAACGTCTTCATTTGAATTAATTAGCATGTAAACAACTTGAGAAATGGATGGCCTCAGGGAGGCAGAAGCTTGTGTGCAAAGCAATCCAATTTGAAACACCCTTGATGCTTCAGTTGCAGGATAATCATCTCCCAAGCAAGGATCCACAGCTTCAGTTAATGTGTTTGATCGGTAAAGTTTCCAAACCTGGTGTCAAAATGATAAATTTCCACTAGAATAATTACAATAACAGAAAGTGTTGAAACCAGTAGTAGCCCAGAAAATGAAAAAGGTTGCTTCAAATGTTGTGCAAGTTAGGCATACAAGTCTTACAGTTTGCAGAAGCGAGCCAGAGTCCTCTCGGAAGACATTATTCCTCCTCCCACTTACAACCTCCAGAACAAGCACTCCAAAACTATACACATCAGCTTTATCAGTTAGTTGTCCTCTGATTAGGTACTCAGGAGCCATGTAACCTCTGATCCAAAAATAAAAAAATCAGGTATTAAATAAGATTATGGGACATGTAAGAGAAATAAATAAGATAAACTTTAGTGTTAAATTGGTCTTTTCATGTAATGAGGGCATCTTCACAGAAAGGGTTGAGCTAGAAATACACATTAAAAGCTTCTCTTCATCTTTACCTTAAAAGATTTATACTAGTCTGCTGCTAAAGAATATATGAATCCAACATAATTGTTTTTTAGGCTTAAATAATTTCATACCATAGAATATGACATTATTTCTATTTGACCCTCTCAGAAGATCTATTCTGTTTCCTTTTTTTATAAAATTGTTTTACTTTAGTATCTGATGCAAGGATTTTCTATTTATGTGAAGAATGACTAACCGAAATTGAAAAACAGAACTGGTGTTACCTAAATAATAGAGAATAAAATGAAATTCTAATATAAAAGGAACTTATACCAAAAGTTTAGTTAGTTTAATAGGAACCGGAACATATAAGGAAGTGACACACTAGGTAAATTATATTGTATGCAGCATGCTCAATAAGATATGCTAAATCTAAGGACTTACAGTGTTCCAGCAATTCCAGTGCTCAAATGGGACTTATCAGCTCCAAAACACCGGGCAAGGCCGAAATCTGCAATCTTGGGAGTGAGATTCTCGTCCAGAAGAACATTGCTGCTTTTGATATCTCGATGGATGATTCTTATTTTGGTACCTTCATGAAGATATGCAAGCCCCTCTGCCGTTCCAAGAATGATATTAAACCTCTGCTTCCAGTTTAGAATCTGAGTTCTGTTTTTTTCTGAAAAGCAGATTAGTACGTCACCTTCATGAAATTATAGATAAGCATTTGATTTTATGAAATTTGTAAAACAAGAAATGGACTTCACAATATACTACAATAATGGGAACTTACCGAAGATAAATTGGTCTAAACTCTTTTTGGGCAAATACTCATACACAAGGAGGCTCTCAGGGCCTTCAATGCTACATCCCAATAGTTTGACAAGGTTCTTGTGTTCAATTCCGCTAATCAAATTCACTTCGTTGAAGAACTCATCCACCCATTGCCTGTTATTGAAGATCAATCTCTTAACCGCAACAACTTTCCCATTCGGGAGAATGCCTTTGAAAACTGAGCCAGCCCCACCTTGGCCTATTTTCCTTGAAGTGTTAAAATAATCTGTGGCCTTCTCAAGAGTTTCGTACTTGTAATTCAAGCTAGATTTCCTTATGGAAGAGGAAATCTCACCAAGATTATTGTTTTCTGGTGATGTAGGAGAAAAGAAACACGGCATAAGAAAGTGAAGACATAACAATTCACAAATTCAACTTTATAGTGTGTAGTAAATAGTAATGATAATTCCTTTTTTATAATGTTCACCTTTTTTCATCCTAGTTAACTTCGTGAAGGCTACATAGGAGGCAGAGAGAGTAAGCATTAAAACTGCAGCTGCTGCTAACACTTCTGCTACTATGACTCCTCCTCTTCTTAGGAATCCTGAAAGATTAAAAATCAGGCAATGACATCAAGTCTTCAAAATAAAACTTGGTTGCTGAAAAAAAAATTACTGTAACAAAACAAACTTTTTTCTCACTCTGAGCACCGTCTATGAATTAAGATCTGGATTCTACATAGGCCAGTGTAGAAACATTGAAAAGCATTCCAGTCATAATGACAAAGACTTAAGTGTGATAGAATTTTATTGACAACAAAAAGTGAACTTAAACTTGCATACTAAAAACAAAGTAGATTGAAATTCCAGATAAGCTTCAATTCCCATTTGAAAACAAAAGTGCAAAAGTTGAAACCAAGGCTTTAAAAAAAACAATAAGTGACTCAACCATAACTGTGGCCTAGTTTCTTATCAAAGATCGTGAGAAAACCGTGCTTGTAACTGCAATTTAAAAGCTTGCTCGAAACTAAAAGATTACTACATTCATCCACAATTTCCCTTCAAAGATCGCGAGGAAATCGTGACAATGATTGCAATTTAAAACCTTGTTTGAAATAAAATCACACATACTCACCATTTTTACCACCTGCATCGCCATCTATATTGTAGAACTTGTTTGTTGAATACCTCAAATAACAGCCAGCATTCAAGGCCCTCCCATCCCTCTTTGGCAAGCACCCTCTAACCTCTTTCCCAGCTTTCCTCAAACACTCTCTGCACCCATCACTCCCAATGGTGTTCCAGCACTGTGCCAATGCATAAACCCCCTCAAACTCTCCCACAGCAAAGCCACCACCTTTTGCCACAGCCCTGTTGGTCACACTCTCAACCACCCTTCCAACGCTCTCCTCAAGTTCCAACCTCTCCGTTTCATCAACAACCGTCCCATGCTGTGAGGTGCAGTTCACTGTATCCCTCCAAGGGTCACTGACCTCCCCGTAGAAGCTGTAGTTGTCATAGCGCAAGAAGCAGCCATCGAGGTAGATGCGCGCCGAGACAGAAGGTAGGCAGCGTGGAAGCTTGGTGCGGCTTGCGGCGTAGCAGAGAAGGCAATCAGTGTTGGAGAGGTCCTTGAAGCATTGTGCAAGGCCGTAAATTGGAATGGAGGAGCCTGAAATGTTGACAACGTGAGTGCCCCAGTTGTGGTTGGTCACCAACTGCGAGAGGCTCTCCATTTCCTTGGTGAAACTCGGGATGTAGTTGGCTTTCAGAGGGGCCTTGGTGGTTCCACAGTAGAGTCCTGCTTCGGTGATTCTTGGATCGGAGAGTGAGAGGGACAAAGACGAGAGAAAAAGCGTAGTGAAGAGAACCCATGATGATGGGTTGTTGTGGTGGCTTTTGGTGTTCATTTCTGGGTCTGCTGTTATGGCTAACTACTTTTTTTTTGCCAACCATATATGCGTGGGAGTTATTATAACGTGTTTTTTTCTTTCTCGCTGCGTGCAAGAATGAGTGTTGAAAGAAGAGGCCATATAGAAAGAAAATATGTGCAAAAAATACAATAGTTACAATTGGCAACTTCAAAATTTATTGTTGCTTTATTGCTGTCTTTCCCATATTTGTGGAGTGGCCTACTATAAGTGTGATTGTTCCTAGATCTGCTGTGTGAACAACACCGCGTATAATCACTTTTTACAGCAGTTTCCGATTCACTTTTGTCATCAATGAGAAGTGTTGACGGGTTTTAAAAAGTAATGTGAACATGGATATAGTCGATTATTCAGCCGATGCATTAGATCGATGAAGAGAGAATATATATATATATATATACACAGAGAGAGAGAGAGAAAGAGAGTATAAAATTTAACAAATTAAATCGAAATTTATTTTTTTTATCATAGTAAAGTATTGATATAAATAAAATACCAAACAAAATTGAAGATAGTATAATTTAATAGTTTAAATTTCAAAATATCGATAATAAACTAACTAATATTCAAAATAAAATCCTTAATAACAACATAAATCTATAAATGAAAAGAAAATAAAGAATACAACTTCAAAGAATAGTTTAATATATATATATATATATATATATATATATATAATAAAAATAGAAAGATAATTCAAGAAAAGGCTAACTATTTTATTAGTTATGCATGATTATATATTTTCACCATTTGTCCTGATATATTTCCCTAGTCTCATTTGGATAGAAAGAATTAGATTAAATTTTAAGACTATAAAGTTAAACATGTGTAGAGTCACATGATGCAACAATGTTTATATAAAAACATTTGTTTTTATAAGTAATAGTTGATATGAAAAAGTAACGGGATCATGTGTAAAAGTGTATATTGGGCTTCATGTTGTAATTATGGTTAGAAAAGTTGAAGAAGAAGAAGCATTCAAGAAGAATCTCTTTCTTTGGAGTCTAAATTATTAGAACTTCTCTTCTTTTTTTAGTCTTGTAAATTTGTAGATAAATTATATATAAATAGTTTCTTGTTATATTTTGTTGAATTTTAGTAGAAATTTGTATGGATTTTAATTGGACTCTCACTTGAGTCCTAATTGGACTTCCTTTTAGGTCTCAATTGAACGGTGAAGTATATATTTTTTTCCATAAGTCACTTTTGGCTTCATTCATAAATGGCTTTTAATGCTTCTAACTTCTTTATCAAATGTGGATGAAAAGATCAATTATGAATCTTACACAATATTCCAAACTTTATTAGTACAAATGATGCAATTGTCTTTTAAACATCTTTTCAACCTCATTCAAACTCAAGCATATATGATCATTGTAAGGAGTTTGATGGGATATCAAACTTATGAAATTATAAGCTAAATTCTTATTATGTGTATTATATCGGGTTGATATAGTCCTTTTGCTTTTCATTACAAATATAATGTGTTTATGTCAGAGCTTAAAAATATGATAAAGCAAAAGATAAAGTAATATCTAATAGTCCTATTGTTTCATCCAAAAGAGGTATCAGACTTTATAGAATAGTCTTTTTAGATATTAACAGAGTGATATAGATTAGATAATTTCTTCAAACGAAAATGCTCCCTTTGAGCTTGTTAGCTTTGATCTTCTCTTTTCTCCTTGCTCTATGCTTCTCCTTTTCATTATCTCCCTTTTTTGCATGAATTCTTTCTTGATTCTCACATTGCTTCTTCCTAATATATGATTTTCCTCTGCTTCATCGGCCTCCTCCATCTCTTCATTGTCTAAAGATATTAATGTTAGAGTAGATGAGATTATAGGCCTCAAGGATCTAGATCTAAGTCTTACCATGAATTTTATCATGGCTCTCCACTTAATAGCTTCTTTGATCTCTTGGTCTTGTGGGTCTGCAGCCAACTGAACTGAGTCACTAGTTGTGTCTAATTCAACTTTGAAATTTAGGTTTTTACTATGAAGAACAAAAGCTTGATGTGGTAGCTCTGGATAAAAGATGATAAATCACATGCGCAATACCAATGTGAAGACATATTTTGTCTAGAAGGAGTGGAAATATGACATTTTTACTAAGCTAAGTTGAGCCCATATTGTGGAGAAGGGCAAATCCACATAGGGAATTGTTTGTAAGGAAAAGGAGTAAGCATGAGGCTTTTCTTTTGGATAAAGCCTTGATATGTTTTCAAACAATGCATAATATTGTTTAACTCATCTAAGATCACATGCAGACCAATTCTCTAGTTCTTTTCCATCATAATAGCCATTTCAAATTTGTTGGTCTAATTAGAGGATCTCTTGCCAGACAACGAGAAATGGTTTCATCTACATCATCTCATGCATTCTCTTTCCCTTTACATATCATTTATGTAGTGTGTTCACTTTCCATATATTAGCATTAGTTGAAAAATCTTGTCTTTTAGTCTGATTGTACACCATAATTAGTCTGGATTTGTTAGACAATATGGTGGGTCAATGAGATTTCTGTGGGAACTAACGAGGAGGCATAAAATAATTTTGTCTAATGAGTCTATCTCAACACCGTCTTTCTATTCCTATTCAAAACCTTCAAGATACATTGATAAACCCTTAATACCTTTCCATGACATCTTTAAACAATCTACATTTGACATGATGAAGTCCAAATATTAGTATAACATCTATCGTAGAGTGTTTTTATGACTTGTAGTCCTCCATAGGTTTTGTCTAGGGTGTTTGAACCCACCATTCTATGTTTTAGTGGAATCAGACGATATTGGTTTATCTAGTAAAAGCTAGTAGTTCATTATCAATTATGATTAATCGACTAGTTTGTAGTCAGGATTGTTAAATTTGGACATTCACTCTTCTTTGAAAGGAAGAATCTTAAGAGGGTGCCTTGTTATACAGACATCTTCTTCATCATCCTCTGACTTAGACTCAATTAGCACATAGTCTTCATCTTCACCTTCATAGGATTTTGAAGCATTTTTATCTGCTGAGAGATTTATCATTGTTTGTGCCTTGATCATCTCGATATCAGTGTCTTTATAGAATGTCATGGGCAATAGCCTATCTCCGATAGCCATATAATATATGTCTGTTATTGTATATTCATCTTCATTTTCCATTGGAGGAATTCTAGAAGAATCATTTGTTGGGGTCAAATAATGCAAATACTTCATATAAGATTAAGTGTTGTTCAGACGCAAGTGGTTCTTTGAATATGGGCTTCTTCAAAGAATTTTTCTCAACACACAACTACGTATTGTCTATAATCACGGTTGAGAATAGTTCTTTGTAAGACTTAGTCCTAAAGCAGTTTCCAATGCTTTCTATTCAATATTTGCTTCATGTTTGGATTGGACCACTTACTTCTTAAACTAGGCTAGACATTGAGGACTATTTACACCAATTCATGGTAAAAGTGCACAATGTACAATGCAGACAATTGGGTTAGAGTTGAAATGTTTATGTTTCAGGAGGTTAGTGAAGAACTCAATTTTACCTTTTTTCACCAAGAGATCATTTAATGTTGATTTTGCTAGCACCTTTAATGGATCCCTGTGGTAGACGAAGGCAATGTACATTCCTACATCCAAAGAATAAATGTGCATCTAAAGGAGAAGATTACTCCAATGTTGACCTAAGAAGAACAAGAAGATTGCAAAATGCTTATCTATTCAAATTCAATTCAAAGGTGAGTTTGCAATAGCCAACGGGCTTTATATATAGATGCATAGCTCCTTTACACTTTGTGCTACAAATGATACAAAAACACAAAGTAAATGGGTTGAATACAAAAGAAACTCAACACAAGCTGCCTTGCCTTAGAGTGCCTCATTTTGGCCTAAAAATGGCTTATCCCACATGGCGTGGGGCTTCTAAGCTCTTCTTATGTATGGTCGAAGTTTGACTATAGTTGGTCATTCCAACAAGGCCCAAAAGAAGGTCAAATTAGGGCCTAATTGAGGCCCACACATGCCTGTACAAAATAGAAAGCAAACTATATTATGCATTTATCTACACTCCAAAATGGGAGAGTCTTCTTCTTGGATGCATCTTCTTCTTCAATCCTCCTAGCCATGGACCTTGTCAAGGGCCCAATTTGTGCTCTCTCCGATGGCCCCCCATCATCTCTTCTTGGTCTATCTCGATTATTAGACAAAGATTTGTCTTTTTTTCATCTGAGTTAGTTAGAATTCAAGTTTGATTCATCCTCTATAATCTCTTTGTATATCATTTCTAATGAGTCCCATATCTCTTTGTTGATTTTAGTTTGCAGATCTTCTTATATTTATCTTTTGATGAAGTATAAGTTAGAACAGACCTAGCTTTGTCATTTAGTTGCATATGATTAAACTCAACTTTTGTCTTCTTTTGGGATCTTAATCTTTATAACTCCCACTACAAGAAAAATCTCATTTAACTACAACAAAAATCTATATGCAATGAACAAAGATAAAAATATATACATAATCAGCGCAAAGGTAATTTACATACAAATTTTTATCTACGAATTTCTCTATAGGTAAATTAGATATAAATTTTACCTACGAATTAAATTCATAGATAAAAATATTTTTTAATATTATTTATTATTACTATTTTATTATTATCAATACTTTTGTTGTTATCATTGTGTCCAATCTTCTTTTGGGATCTTGATCTTTCTCCCACTACAAGAAAAAAATCGCATTTACATACCAATTAAATCCATAAATAAAAATATTTTTTAATATTATTTATTATTACTATTTTATTATTATCAATCCCTTTGTTATTGGCATTCAAAAATTGTTGTGAAAGGGGTTCAAACCTAAGTCTTTATGGTTTACATATACAAGTCACAACCATTATACTAACCTTAGCTTTGTAATTATATATTCACTATTATTATACTTATTATTACTATTATTATTATTATCATTATCATTATTAGTAAGTATAATATTAATAATATTAATAATAATAATAATAATATTAATAATAATAATAATATTCATCATATTATTAATAATATTCATATAATTAATATTAATATTATTAAAAATATCATTAATAATAATAT
>Ga0209489_101391_pt1 | contig 49584 bp, 32 predicted proteins | sample SiratrowhiteBW_FD_187527 | JGI IMG/M metagenome (GOLD analysis project Ga0209489, IMG submission 187527) | Root nodule microbial communities of legume samples collected from California, USA - Siratro white BW (SPAdes) (version 2) | ecosystem: Host-associated > Plants > Roots > Nodule | place... | reverse complement strand
TAGATATATATATATATATATATATATATATATATATATATAAGAAATAATACGTATAATTTACAGTGGGTCACTTACGAAAGTTATGAAAGTTGGTGGTGTGAAGTAACTAAACATTAAGATGTTAACATATTTTTTCTGTACTGAAAGAAAGCATTGGAATAAAAACCGAATTAGTGTTATTCCTCTTCTAATAAAAATAAACTGCATATACACTATAGCTACGATTCTTTTCGTAATAGTGCATTAAGTGAGTTTTAAAACAGCACAGGATATACATATATTAATAACACAGGGTTATTCAAAAAAAAAAATTCTTACTTTCAATTATTTCAAACAGATTTAAGAGAAAATCTCACAAAAATTTGACACGGTTATTAAAAAAATTAACTTTGATATAATAACACACGTTTTCATTTAATTTGAAGAATGAAATTTAAAAACATGCACCCTACAGTAAGCCAAAAGCAGTACATGCATTTGTACAGGAAGCCAAACGTTTAAAACGCAACCATAGTCGAACACATGACCTCTATTATGCAATTGCATTCTCACATGAACAAATGAAACATGAAACCAATACTGGTTAAACCCACAGTCAATATTGTCTTAAACCAAACCAGTAGAAGCAGCAGTAACAACCTTGCCTTAGACGTGAGGTTTCAAACCAATTTCATGTGCGTGAGGTCTACTTTGCTTGAGGGTTACTGTGTCTGAGGTCTGTGCTGGAGGTGTGTTTGCTGCCACAAAGGTTCACTGCAACCACAGACTTAAAGTGAAAGAATGAAAGCACTGTCGCTAGAAAGAAATTGAAGCTTTGTGTGAATTGGAGACGTTGGGAGTGCTTTAAATAATAAAAAAAGTTGCACAATTTGGTCAATGCTCTCTACTTGCAATGTACTATTCATTGGGTAAGTGATAGAGCATATGCAAGTTTCTTCACAGTACTTATTCAAACCCTAAAATGAAGGATAAAGTGGGGACCAGTACACTGCAAAAAGGAAATTGCGTTTCTCACACACGATTTCCACAGTGTTTAAATCGTGTTCATGGTCATGGTTTTTGTTATGTAGAAATTGTGGCCCATGAACACAATTTGTATTAGAGATTCCTTTCCCCAGGACGTGATTCTCACATACATTTAGGGCGTACAAGCACATGTTTGTATAAAGTTTTTCTTCTTTTTTATGTAGTGATACCCCACGCTCAAAATTATATTGTTGTATTATTATATTGTTGTATTATATTGTCAATGTGAACCGTGTTTATATATTTGGAGGTTGCCATTCAAAATTTCATACACATTGTTCAGTTAACAACCGATACAAGCTATATTCTAAATTTTCAGTGACATTCGGTAACCAATTTAGGATGGATTCTTGGGAGGTCGGAGGAAGTTCATCTATAATTCATGATGAACCATTCATCACAAATATTATAGATGATTTTAGTGAAGACAGTGACTACAAAGAATTACAATCAGATTAATCCAATTTGAACAATTTTTCTACACAACAACCTCATTCATTTAGTCGAACAATAGAAAATATTCAGTTTGATCTCAAAGAATACATGTATATCCTAGTAAAGATGTTATTGTCATTGTCATCAAACAATATCATATTGATTAGGGATATAAGTTTATAGTAATAAAGCCCAAGACAGACAAATACATTGCACAGTCACTACAAGAAAATCTATAAATAACGTTGGTCAAAAAATCCACACAAACAATGAAAAAGGACACAAAATCATCGACTATGCGTCGGCTAATAGTCATTGCTAATATACTGGAAGCTATTGCGTGGGTCAGAAATCTGATGAATATTGCGTGGGCTAAACACACACAAAGCCGACACAAAGATAGACAAAATTGTGTCGGTTGAGTCAACTGTAAAAGTGGATTAATATTTTATTTAATTATTTGTGTCGGTTCAACCGACGAAAAAATAGTCTCTTAAAGTGGTTCCAGCCGTGGCAAAAGCCGACACAAATTATATTTTAAATTTTTTTTTATATTCTTATTGGATCTGATAGTGAAAAAAAATAGTTTTGCACATAAATCTTACTTAAACTATTTGTTCCCGTGCAATTCAATAAACACTTTCTCAGTAATAAAAATAATATGTAACAAATATAATTTTAAATCTAAAATAATATATTAGAGTAACTACTTTAATAAAGTATGCAATTACATGAATGAAAGATTTAATATACAAATATTTATAATATTTAACTCGAACCCAAAATATACAACATGTTTTGTAGTTAAACCAAAAAAAAAGTTCTCCATACATTTCCAAATCGTCAAGTAGATGTGCCTGTGAGAATAGAAAAGTATTTCAATAAATAAAACATTAAATATATTAATAAAAGTTCTAAGTAAGAAAACTTACATTTTAGAATTAACTTTAAGGAAGTGGCTGGTCATCAAAGTCATGAGCATAGTCGAGGTAGACTTGACTGGTACTAGTGGAAGTAAAGGCACGTTGTTGTTCTATCATCATGGCAAGCTGGTCTTGCATCATCTTTAAGGTGTGCTCCAGATATGAAGCCCTTTCATTAGCCTGTTGAATGTCTTGAGTCGCCTTCATAGCTGCTTCCTCTACTTCTTGTTGGCATGAAAACGATCATTTTTAGGCGACTGATGACAATGTGATGTGGAGGAAGCAAACAAGGAGGACCGAGTAAGGGAGGACACTCCTTGACGAACATTAAGAGTCAAGTCTGCTATGCCATACATTCGACCTCTACTTTTTCCTCCTGCAACCTCCTTCCCAGCTTGAAGCTTTGTTGTAGCATCTAAGACCTCAATAGTTAAACGTTCATAACTGCCACCTTGTATGGCCTTTAACTGCTCCTGGTAGTTTTCCTACACTTTGATTAGGAGATAGAAATGTTAGAAAAATTAAATGAAGAAATAAAGTAATTAAGAAAAAATGAAGTAAATAACTTACATAAGTCTCACGAGCTCTAGTATCAACCCAATCACCGTTCTTGTTGGTGTGGGCGGCCATAAAGAGTTCATCGGGTTCAACCGGACGACCATATTTACGTTCGTAGTAAAAGTTGTATAATAGAATTTATGTGTTAAAAAAGTAAATTGAGTAGATTATACTAAGTGATCAAGACTACTTACCAAGCCCAATGCAACATCTAAATGAGATTTATTGCCTGTTGAATGCAATGTTCCACTCCGAATTGATGACTGATTAATTTTGTTCTGGGATGACTTTTTTTTGAACTTTTGGGTATCGCAATAGTTCAGAAGTTCACCCCATGCTTGTTCACCGATCCATGTAGGTCAGAAGCCCTTTGTCCAGGCTTTGGTCTAACATGTCACAGTCGTTTTCTGACTTTGGACACGAAGAACTTTCTAATCTGCCACTCATCCTAAGGAGCTCAAGTCACTCTAACCTGCAAAAATGAAGAATCAATATGTTAATATCATAAAACTGAAAAGTAATTTATTTGTATGATATTATAATCAATAATTAAAATTACATTAAAATCAGTCCACCATTTCAGTTGGTCATCCTCAGTCATGGCATCATAATGATGATAAGGCCCCCTAAATTAGGACCGAATGCAGTGACTAATAGCCTCAACGACATAATGGTTAGGTGTCCAACTAAAAAGCATATAAGTAAATTGTCAAGCATTAATTGTAAACACAAGTATAATACAATATAAATACATCAAGACTTACCCTTTACCAAGAGGTTGGATGATAAACCTTCTATTTGGGACACGCTGCACCCCCTCAGTAGGGAGGTCATGGTCCGGAGCAGGTGTTGAGGTATGAGCTAGATCAGCATCATGGGGATGCTCTGATCAATCAGGCTCTGATAGACCAAGAGTGGTGTGGGCAGAGGGAGAAAGTGGGGGTTAGACTGTGGGAGCAGACATAAGTTGGATTGAGAGAGCTACTGTAGTGTGGTGTGGAAGATTTGTAGGGATGGGATGAATAAAAGAGTAAGGCGAGGGCTGCACTAGAACACTCTAAGTCTGGTGGAGTGGCGTGGTTATACTGTATTGTGGATTAGATGACGATTGAACCATGGGACCAAATGTGTGTGAGAGTGGTGGATAGGATGTAGCAGCATAAGAGATTGGCTCGGGTATAAAAGAAGGGTATGGTAGTAGAGGGGTGATAAAGTGGAGGGATTGTAAGTATAGCGAAAATGCTGATGGGTTGAGGAGGAGTGGGTGGACGAAGACGGACTAGAGGATGGGGTGGATGAAGATGGGATAGTGGAAGATGGATTGGAAGAATGATGCAAAACATGGAAAGTCCCACCATGAGACCCTACTGACATACCAGAGTAAGGAATGTTTCGTAAGTCTATAGCAAGTTGACCATGCATAGACTGGGAACTCCACGCCTAGGCTGGCCACGTCTTATGATGGAACTATCTCTCCCTCTAGTCCTAACCATTTTTCCTAAAACAAAAATTACCATAAGATGTGTAAATAATTATGTATCGATAATATGTTGATCGAAACATACTATATATTAAGTAATATATGTCAATCATCATTATTATCAAACTGTAAACGGTCTTGATCATTGTTGACGTTTTCTTTGTCATCTTTATTTGAGAGGTCTTGATCACTTTGATCAAGTGGTTCAATAAGTACTTCAACAACAAAGGTTTTAGCTAAGCCTTGTAAATGTTCAATTCTTATAACTGGTAAGACATTAGGGATCTCGTTAGCTTGATATGGTAATTCATCTTCCATTTTCTCAACTTGAACATGTCCTCTGGGTTTTGTTCTGATTGCGACACACCAGCCACGAAGGTTCTTACATATGGTTGGATAAGTCACATAATAAACTTGTATGGCTTTTTGTGGAAGGGTGAACAGATCATAAGGAGCATATATTCCATTTAACTTGATCTCAAGAATATTATATTGCGAAAGAAATCTGGTCCCAACATCAAAAGTAGGATCAAACCATTCGTAAAAAAAGAGTGGGCTCTTCTTAGTGAGGCCAACATACTCGAATTCAAAAATATTGAAAACGTATTTGGCTGAGTTCAAGAGGGGAGTGAATTGAACTTTAAAATATTGTTTACGTTTAAAACACTTAAAACAGTTTTAGCAAAAAGAAAACCTTTAATAAATCTCAAAGAGTAAAGATATAAGGTGCAGTAAAGAAATAAATCGATTTCAGGCACGAATGAATCAATTTATTTTACTGGCAGAGAGCAATTTACACAATACTCACAAAAATGACAGTTCTCACGGCACCTTATGCAAACCAATTTAATACAATTTTTTAGAGTAATGTTCCACTAAGAATATATCACACAAAGTAACCAACAAATTACAATGCAAGAAGACAAATGCTCAAGTTGGAAAGTTTATGATACTAAGACATATCTGAATCAATACCAACCAAGAATATTAAGTCCAATGCAATTATATCAAACACAATAGTTCTGCAGTGACTCAATATAAAGATGATCAATGCCAAATATTCACAATCACTTCAATAGTATCACACCAGCCGACCAAAGACAGTTTTACAAATCAATATTGAGATACTTATGTTGAATTTCAAAAATTAAGAAGAATTAACACTACTACTATCAAGATCATATTGGACAACCACCAAGATTGAAAACAGATATTGAAATTCAATTACTACAATAATAGCAAATCTACAAATTATTCAGAATTCAATTGGAACAAACCAGTTGTGATTTGGAATAAAAAACAAGGACACAATCTCAGCAGAAGGATCACAAAATAGTTCGCAATTTGAAGTTTTAGTATAATATCACAAAATCAGAAGCACAATCTAGTTGCAGTGATGTTACAGACCCTTGTGAAGGCAAAGTTAAACCCAATTCAAATCACAAAAAAACAAACCCAATGAGCAGTATAGCAATTAAACCAGTTTTGTTTTAGATTATCAAGAACCAATTCAATTACCAATTAATTCAGTGGGTAGCGCAAGAACAAATCAAGATAAAGGAAGAAAGGTCAAGAAAATAGAACACAATCAATTATACTGGTTCACCCTTCCTCAAGGACTACGTCCAGTCTCCTTTGCCCCTCAAGCAAAGAAAGTTCTACTAAATTCAATCAATTGTTCAAATACAATCAATTACACAATTCCTACTCCCTGTAAGAATCAAAACTCACCAAATTGATAGACTACTCCTTACAGTCCCCACTCATTTCAGCAAACACACACAAGGCTAATACCTATAGCCTAAGACAATACAATATTTCAGGTGTTTTTCAGATTTACAATCAATCAACACAGATCTTGATGCAGAAAGGGATCAAGAATGGTTAAGAAAAGACTTCCTGATTGGCGCGCAGAAGAGGCCTTTGCACAGTGATGAAAAACTCCAATGGTACAATGTTAGTCAAGAGTTATTCTTCAAGAAAAAGCCCCAATTGAGTTTGATCAAGAAATTCTCAATTGCCCAAAAGTGTTTTTCACAGTATTCTCAAGAATTGATTCTCAATTTTTGTTTTTCAGTAAGTGGCGCATGTTAGAAACCTTGATGTTTTCATAAAAGAAAAGCCCCAATTCTGTTTTTCAAAAACAGTTATTTCAGTTCTGCTAAGCATGAATAAATCGATGTCATGTATACTGGAATCGATTTATTTTTGTCCAGTGCAGTGTATTTCAAACCAGTTTGAACCAAAACTTAGCTAACTCATTTTGATTAGATTTTTAATCACTCTTTGTCAATCAAGCTCACACTCACTCACACTAGACCAAAGCCTAAATCTCCTCGAATTGCTTGCTTGGTTTGTCTTGCTTGGCTTCACCAAATCTTTAGTCTTGTGAGAGTACTAACAAATATGATCAATAATGTTGTAAAAGTCATCTTCTCCTCCGTCAGAGACACCTTTGACATACAAGCCACAATTGGTTGTTTTCTTTTTATCACTCCAAGCCTTTGTATGAAACTTATATCCACTAACGAAGTAGATGTTCCATAATGTTGTCTTCGAATTTGGTCCCCAAGCTAGTGTCATCAAGTTACCTTATCTCAATTTTTTTTTCATCATGAACCTATGTTGTAGTGATAGAAAAACATTAGAATGATGTTTTAGGTTTAGGGTTTAATTAAAAACAAGTATGGATTGACATTACACTTACATAGCTCTTGAACCATTCAGGAAAATGGTTGTGTATAACTATAGATGCCTCATCATCATTGATAGAGTGAACTTGTAAGAACAATCTTCAAAAAAACATTGAAGCAGTCAACAAAGTACATACTGTATTATAATTGAGTTTAAATTATGTGCAATTAAACTTACTTAAGTATTGGTTTGACCTCGTTACAATTAAACTTACAATAAGTGGTGAGTTCCAAACAACACTCAATTTATAACTTTCAGTGAAATATACATAATAAAAAACCGATTGAAAATTGAATGTAATATGTGTTATCACATGAACCACATAAAAATTATTATGTAAATCTTTTTATCCCTTGTGTTTATTCATTTCATATTATCACATTCCACCAACAAAAGAATGAGAATTTTACTAACAATTATCAAATAATATTTTTTTGAGAATTTCAAAATTTTAAAACCAAATCAAGCCCTGTCTTCAAGTGTGTTTGACATATTTTCATAATATATTAAATTATAAATTTTTACACGATTACACCAATATAAAAATACTAGTTAAAGAAATGAATGGAGTAAGTTAATTAAGAATAATATTACATCAAAATAAATATTAAAAATAAATTTAAACAAATAATCTAAATTATATAAATAAATAACTACTATGTGTTAAAGATTATATAATACATATTTAAATTTAAAGACAGAATAAATAAAATAATCTATGAAAAAAATATAACATAATAGATTACATCGTCTCAACCTTCAATTATAGAAAATAAATGAACTATTTACTGTAAGTCCGGTTATAAATGCCATTGTTAAAATAATTTAATTACTACATTGTCTTTATTTTGCATGGAAATAGAAAAAGTAAATTCAATAGAAGAAATTTAATGTAGCAAAAACAATTTACGCTCAATTTACAAGATTTCTTTTTGTCTATACTTCTTTACTTTATTAATATATAGAGATAAATACGAAAAAAAAACAGGTATATATTTTATATGATAAAAGTGTATTAATTCATCTACAACAAACATACAAAAATATTAAATTAGAAACATTGGTGAAAGTTTTTATCCACACAACTTTTCAAAGATTTCCAAAAAACCATTATTTTTATTTATAAAATTAATTATTAATATGTTATTTTTTTTTTCTTACTCGAGGATTTCTAATCGATAACCTATCCTTCCACCTTTTGTTTCTTACATTAAGTCAACTTTATATCTCCCTATTTCTTCTCAACATTATTTAAAAGAAAAATAAAAATACCGTATTGACGGTATTTTAAAAAACTAATTAAAGACAATGAAGTATGTTCCGTCAATCATTTCTATTTTAAAAAATTCAAATATTTTTTTCTTTTCAAATATATATTTTATATTTTGGCTAGAAAAAAACAAAGAATCTATTGACCCTATCGTGATGTGGTGGTGGCGTAAACCCGATATTCGGCGAAGATGCGGCAGAGATACCCAGCGAAACCGACAGAAAATAAATAAAAGGGTGTGTTTAATTTGATGAAGTTTGGTAAAGTAGAATAGAAGCTGAACCACCAACGAACCCACCCCAAACCCTCCTTCCAGAACTTTCATGTCCATCTTGCCCTCACAAACCCAAGCGTCATCTTCGTCCTCTTCCACTGCGCCATCTCCTAACCCTAATCCCCAACATGGCATCGGAATCCCTCTCCCTCAACAACCCTTCCCTTATCTATCACCCCCACTCCACCACGCTCTCGGATCTCTCCAGATCTCCGATATCCCAGGTTCGTGCTTCGATCGCTCCCGTTCCCCTTAAATTCTACTTTCGTTGACACGATGATTGGTCACTGCTTGTGTAAAATTGTGGTGTTTTTGTTTTATTTTGTTTGGGAATTGAATGGTCAAGGGGCTAGAGGGGAGGGGTGGTTAATTTTTGGATATTGAGTTTTGTGTGGCGATTGGTTTTGGATATTGAGAGTTTTATAGTTGGAGAGTGTGGTTTTGGATGTTTAATTTTTTGTTTGTTTGTTTGATTGGTGCTGCTTGATTAACTGTCAAGTGCTTCAATGTTGTTCTTAGGTTCATCGACTCAAGCTGCTGAAGATTCTGGTGGATCTTCCGAAAAGGTATTTTGCTTCTGATTATCTAGGATTGGTTTATGGAAGCTTATGGCCTGATGGAAGTGTAGAACTGTTTTTTTTTTTTTTTTTTTTTTTTTTTTGGGTTTTTTTTGGTTTTTTTTTTTTTTTTTTTTTGGTTAGTGTATTGTTCAACATTTTTTTTAAAATTTGTCTCTTATTTTATTTTAGTTCGGCTCCTGCTGCACGCTTGGCAATGACACGTAGGGTGCGTCCTCTTGTTTCGTTGAACCCTTATCAGGGTAATTGGACGATAAAGGTTAGCGTTACGAGCAAAGGAAACATGCGTACATATAAGAATGCTAGGGGTGAAGGTTGTGTATTCAATGTTGAATTGACGGACGAAGAAGTAAGAGTTGTTCTTTATTTGTTTGGAAATTGAATGCTGTTTTTCTTGTTAAGTGTAGGGGTTGATTTTTTTTTTCACCCCTAATTTCAGGGTACTCAGATCCAGGCAACCATGTTTAATGACGCCGCGAGGAAATTTTATGACAGATTTGTTCTGGGAAAGGTTTACTATATTTCGAAGGGGACTTTGAAAGTTGCTAACAAACAATTCAAGACTGTGCAAAATGATTATGAAATGACGCTCAATGAGAATTCTGAGGTGGAAGAGGCGGCGGACGAAGCATGTTTTGTACCGGAAACAAAATTTAGCTTTGTCCAGATTGATCAGCTAGGTCCTTATGTCAACAAGTCTGAACTTGTTGGTGAGTGTTGTTTAGAAGATGCGCTACTTGTGGTGTTTTAACCTTTTCCTCTTCCATTATTGATTTTATCTGATGTAATCTCAGATGTCATTGGAGTTGTTAAGAATGTGTCTTCAACAATGAGCATTCGTAGGAAAAGTGACAACGAGAGCATTCCAAAGCGCGACATTACTATTGCTGATGAAACGTGAGTATTTACTGCTTATCACCTTGAGTGTTTGTCTTTTTTCAACCATTGAATTATTATTGTGAAACTTTATATATAGGGAGAAGTCAAGAGTGTTCCTAAGGTAAACAATGTGTTTTGAATGATGTCCTTAAATTGCGTTGAATGATTGTGATTCATGTAGTGTAGTTCATTTTAGATTCTGACCTTGTATAAAGCTTTGTTGAATTGTGTAGCTCTATGTGTATGTCTGACATTTCAGGAAGAAGACAGTGGTTGTGTCGTTGTGGAATGATCTTGCTACTAACACAGGACAAGAGTTACTTGACATGGCTGACAAATCTCCAGTTGTTGCAATCAAGTCTGTCAGGGTTGGGGACTTCCAAGGTATGCTATGGTTTACGCTTAGATAAGCACTATGTTACCCTGGTGCAAGAGGCTCATATATGCAGCGTTTTTTAATATCTGTATCAGGTGTTTCTTTGTCAACTATAAGCAGAAGTGTGGTTCTGATAAATCCAGACGTACCCGAAGCAAAGAAACTCAGAAGCTGGTATACCAATATCTTTTACGCTACGCTACTCTTTCCTTGTTATGGCATTTATATGATAGTCATACTTTTGTGCTTGTATGGCCCACAGGTACGAATATGAAGGCAAAGATGCTGCAATGGACGCTGTGGGTTCTGGTTCAAGTCCGACATCTAATAATGGAATTAGATCAGTGTACTCTGATCGTGTTCCACTTTCTCACATAACCTCAAACCAATCATTGGGGGATACGAAGGTATTTGGTAGCTAATTTTCATGAATGTTAGACATTGTCAAAGTTGGTTCCATCTGGTTGTTTGATATTAACATTCGGTCAGCACAGTATTGTAACTCTTGCAAGTTTGAAAGGTTGTTGAATCACTAATCTGACTTGTGGTCTCTCATGTTGCTTTGAGCAGCCTGCATTTTTCAGCCTTAGAGGATATATAAGCTTCATAAAGCCTGACCAGGCAATGTGGTATCGTGCCTGTAAGACATGCAATAAGAAAGTAACTGAAAGCATTGGTTCTGGATATTGGTGCGAAGGATGCCAGAAAAGCGATGAACAATGCAGTTTAAGGTATTTACATTTATCACCTCTAATGTTATGTTTTCTATCTGATACATGCATTTAACCTTTTTATTGTCCTTTCAGGTATATTATGGTTGCTAGAGTTTGCGATGCAAGTGGTGAGGCTTTCGTCTCTGTCTTTAATGAGGAAGCTGAGAAGATTGTTGGATGCCCTGCTGATGATTTAGATGACCTTAAATCACAAGTAAGATCAGTTACCCATTAATGTTTAAACAGGATGATAAAATGGTTTATTTAACGTTACATGTCATGTTAATGTCAGGAAGGAGAAGATAATCCTTATAATCAGAAATTGAAGCAAGCAACTTGGGTTCCGCATCTTTTCCGCGTTAGTGTTACCCAGAACGAGTATAATAACGAGAAGCGGCAAAGGATAACAGCTCGGGCAGTTGTTCCTATTGACTACGCTGCAGAGTCAAGGATTATGCTGGAAGAAATTTCAAAGATGAGAGCATAAGAGATGGATATGCAGATTTACAGTTTGTAGATCTTTTTTAAAGCTTTGAGTAGTGTTACTGGTTGTAATTATTAATTCCCTATGTGGTTTATCATACATTTTGCTGACTTCTGGAAATATGCGCTAAATTTTAGTCATCCACATGTTCATGATTTTCCATCATGACATCAGTGATTCCTCAAAATTTCTTCCCCAATTAGGTAGATGATGGAATAATTTACACCCAAACCCTATGTTTTGATTAGATTTTCATTCATTGTCATAATACAATAATTAATTTTACTAATCTTACTGTTTAAAGACTTGTATTTTAGGCCATAATCTTTGATTATAATTTTAAAACCGATAAAAACAATTTCTGGATTAAGTAAAATTCTAGATTATGATTAAAAACTAATGGTTTATTTAGTAATAATCTTTTGATTTAATTATCCATGGTACTTATTTTAAAATATAAATGGATTGCTATAAATAATCTTTCTTTTGTTTTTATAACTTTGTTCTTGGAAAACTGGAAGCGATATTAGACAATATAAATGAGAATTATTTCAAAGTTTCCTTTCACTTAAGAGTAAGTTAGGTGAAACTAAATATTTGAAGTTTATTTTAACCTTGAGATCTCACTTAACTTTCTCAAGTTTAAAAGAGGTTTATTTTAACCTTGAGATTTGTTTATTAAGAAGTAAGCTTGATTTAAAGTAGGAAAATGTGAATGATTCAGAAGAAATTTTGGTAAAAAGTAAGGTTTAAATATGTTGGTAACAAAACTATTTTTTTTGCTGACTCTATGTAAGTGATTTGGAATGCTTAGTTTACTCTTAAAATCTTAATATGCAATAGATTTAAAAAGTCAAAATATTTCTATGCATTATTTTCTTGCTTTCTCTCATCCTTGTTTCTTTAGGTATTGCATGGCTTCCTTGTTTTCCTTTCTATCTAATTGTTCATTGAATTTCTACATCTTGTAGTTCTATCACGGAAAAAGAAATTTGAAGTAGGGAAAACAATCCACATCTATTTTATATAGTTTTTTATTTGAACTTCAGATAAATAGATTTGCGTTCATATATTAATTTTAATTGGTGGGTCGTGTATTAGATGTAAAATGGTTTAAGTATCAAATACTTTGGTGTTCCTCTAAAACAGTCCACTCCTCCACGCCTTATCTAGCCTGTCCCATTACTCCCTTGTTCTGAACCCTCTCAACCGTGCCAACCCATACCGTTCCCAACTTTGAGGATAAAGATTCCCATACAGGATATTTGTGACTCAACCCAACAGACGCAAGATCCAATCACCGAAATGGCTCAAAAATTATGTTGTTACTAAATATATATGTTCTTTTCTACAAGCCTAGAGAGGCCTATTAGTGCAATCCTACCCCAACCCTTATGTATGACTATTCTATCCCTACCGTTTGAGGACAATTAAAAAACTATTTTTACTATTATATCTCTTATTTCCTTTCTAGGATAGATTGTAGCATCACAATCTTGTTTTCAGAATAATATCAAGATAATCATTAAACTAATGGGAATAGACAAAAAGTCAAAATATGCACTTTATGACACATTTTTGTACTATACTTTGAAGCATCTTTATTCTCACTGGAATTCTAGTCTGTTTAATAATTTATCGATGAACTTCGGACATAAGATATCGGAAATTTTCAAGTAGCGACTTAAAAGTAATCGAGTCAAGTGTTTCAAAATTGGAACTTTTAGATCAAGTTTCTTGCTTTCTTACCATCATCTTATCTAATATTGCGAGTTTTACTTTTTATTTAAAAAATTTCTTTTATATTTCTAATAAATTTTAACCAACAATAGAAATTGAATTGAAAGGATGTTAGATATTAATTATCTTATTAGAAAAATTCCAAAACTTTATGCGGAGATTTATATTGTGATTATCGATGCTTGATTTTGCCTAATTGCCAGACAACCTTTTAGTCAAAAGTTCACTTGTAACCATTATTATAAGCTTTTTCTAGCACAATAAATTAATCCCAACACTTAATACAACATTTGAATTCTCGACATCATTTATAAGAGGCGAGCAACAATGTGATTTTATGCAATAGTTTGGACGCAGTGTTATCATCGTCGTCACTATCATCATCTTGATGTTTAGAGGTCCATTCCTGAAAACGATGAAGACTTCCAGTGAAGTCTGTAAACAGCCCATCAACGCCTATCTTGTTGATCCAGTAATCATACTCCACATACGGATCTTGACTAAAGTTGAAGTGCAAAAAAGAGTTCTCATTTCGGAAAGTATATGGATGCACCTGCACCAATATTAGCAATTCATATTGTCATGTGTTTAGCTCCAAACCATTCATTGAAGACAATACAAAGATTACAAATTAAAGAGGAGATATGTCAAAACAGATAATGCAAGAAAATGAAAAAATAATTCGCTCAATCTTTCCAAAAAGTATCAAATCCATAAATCATATGAAAGAAAATAAGCTTTAAAGAACTGTACCTGCAGATTATGAACATGTGCCCTGGAAACAAGATCAGTAGGAGTTGCCATATAATTATTTATCGCAGGAACCAACGTGTCCTTCCACGGTCCAATTCCCACGACATATTGCTTTATGTAGTTTAGGTATTCATCAGATGTAATCTCCCAGTATGACTGCACATAGTTATCACAGTACTATTTTGTTAGACTTATGAATAGACAATAAAAACAACACTGTAACATAAAATGGAGACAGTATTACTTCTGAAAAGGCAGAAATTACAAATGCTGCTAAGGTCTAAATATGAACCATTATGATATAAATTATGAACTTCACAGGTATAACAAATTCCATTAACAAAACATTTTGTTCTGAAAACTTGTAGAAACAACAGAAGTTCAATAATCCTACAGCAGGTTACACATATGAGGTAATATGGATTACACACCTGGTTGGTGTCTTGTGTTGGAATATCAACATCGTCAATTAATAAAACTTTGGGCAAGTCCGTTTTATTTGCTATATACACGAGTGTAGATGGAGCAAATGACTGAATGAATACAGGTTGTCTCAGCCAACTTTTTGACAGGTAGGAACCCTTGAACCCAAACTTCTGAAGTGTCTCCACAAACTTGTCCTCAAATCTTTTTCCATCCGACCATTTAACCTGTTGATTGTATCAACTCAACTTAATGAACGGAAAGAAGACAAAACCTCTATAGAACTTGGCTAAAACATAATATTATTAAGACGAAATTAGCAAGCATGAGATTGTAAGATTTTTTGTAAAACAGACATGAGAATTCTTAATGCAATTTGCATTTAGAAACTTCCCAACAATATAATCTCACCTCCAGTAATACTCATTAGCTTTAATTTGAAAATTGGTGGATTCTATTATGTTCTTCAGTTAGATGAATTATATATCAATAGCCTTTCAGAACAACTTATCTTTGTCGATACAAGTCCAACCCCCCCAAATATATTCCTAACATTTAGGCAGTTGTTAGATTCTAAAAAGAAATACTCACATGTTCATTGATAAATACTGGATATTTTATCTCGGGATATATTCCAACAACTCTGGGTGCATCCAGTGCTATGGTAATGAACTCTTCAAAAGTGATGATTTGGAACTTTCCTGAAATAGATTTTCGGTATAAAGTTATAGACTAACGGCCACTTTTTATGTGTACAAAAGCAATATTAGTTTCATGTAGTAATCACAAGAAAAACATAAGTCATCAGCAGTAAACTTCCCTAAAAATGAAAAAGAAAATTAGTTCCATTCTTCTGTGAGTAGGCCAATAATGCAACAGAATGCACAGCTAGCAGCAAGGCAATAAAGAGGAAAATAAAAATTGCAAGGATGGAGAAGGGAAAAAAAAGTGAATAAGGAGAGGGCGGGAGATGGTGGAGAGGATTTGGTGCCTCAGACCAGCGAGGGCAGAGTCTGTGTCTCAGCTTTGCTGCATTTTCTTAGTGGTAACAGAATATTTCCAAATCAATGATGAACAAGTGAAACAAACAAAAGAAAATGGCAAATAATAAAATGAGAGAGACTACTATGTGGAAGGTGGGACTAACCATTAAACTGTTGATCCCTGAATGCATACCTCTGTCTCACCCTCAATGACTTTAACTCCTTTAACGTAAAATCAACTGCAAATATACAAACAAGTAAACTTATTTTGCAAAATTAGATTATTACAACATGAAGAAAAATTGTTTAGATGGTAAATAGTACTTTCAACAAAACTAGAGAACTTGAAACAGCAATTTCAAGCTTATGCATTTATGTCACAGACAGTAGCAATCATATTAACCCCCTAATTATTTTATTAAGGAAATTTGCAACGAAGATGAACTAAGGATAGCAAGTTTAGCTACTCTACCAGTAAAGAACCCAGTCATGTTTTCCCCTTGGACTTCATACGTTCTTTTACGATTAGCAAACTCTTTGTAATTTGCAATGTCAGTAGTATCATCAAGGGTACCATCGTGGAAACATATTAGAACACCATCTTTGGATGATAAGATATCAGTTTCAATGAAGTCTGCACCTTCTTCAATAGCTCTCTGCAAGAAACATTCGTTTTTGGGCAACTATAAGCCAAAGATAGAAATCTGTTTTACTATATAATATACATTTTACCTAATCATAGTTTGTGCATAATTGAATTTACTGAAACAATAATTATAGCCAAGTTCCAAACCAGAAACAGAATAATGAAAAAAAGGAAAGTAGTTTTGCACAAAAATAGTCTTCACCGTATATGCAGCATGAGTTTCTTCAGGAAGCTCTCCATTTGAACCGCGATGTGCAATGTTATATGGGCGAAGAGTTTGTAGGGGCTTCCTACTTCCCCCATCAGCTTTGTTGGGAAGAGGATAAAAAGGCCTTGCAGTGCACCCAATAACAAGCAATAGAAACACAAAAGGAGCAAAACCTGTTTAAAGTTCAGATTCATTACACTAAGCTAAGAGAAATTTTGATAGGAACATACATGAAAAGCACACATATCTCAAGTGAAGAAATAAAACGAACACAATGGTAATGTTGACTCAAACGAGTGATAAAACTGGGGCACGATATTCAATGACCTCAAATCTACCAAGGCACAAACACATTCAGAAAGTAAACGCGAAAGGGTAGTTAATTAATTAAGAACAACAACTGCTACAGATCACATGCACTGGACCCAGATTTCCATCTCGCTCAGATCAACAAGAACAAATAAAGGGGTAAAAGAAAATAAAAAAAGAAAGAGACTTTAAAAAAATAAAGGTGAAGGGATCCTGAATAGTGAAAAAGGCTTACTGGGTAAGGACGCCATTTGAGATGAGTGTGGTTATGTGGTGTTCCTCACTGCATCATTTTGAAACCCAATACGGTTTGAACTGTTAAATAATATTATTGGTGAAAACAAATTGGTGTTCCGAATCAATTGACGGATAACGTATGATTGGTCAGTGGCGTTTGATAAGTGCCGAAATGCTGGAATCCCCGAATATTCTCCGAAATTCCAGATTCCTTTCACACATTACAACCTAAATACATACATACTCCAATCTGTAACATCTTTCACCAATAGAATTTTTATTTTATGCTGACTATAAGTTTTCCTTCTTTTTATATTTTTGATAAAATGATATTGGTATTATTTCCACCACCCTGAGCTCACACAAACTTCTTCCTTTTAACATGATTTATTGACTAAAAAAGGTATGCTAATTTTTTAATTTATTTTAGTTGGGTGCTGCAAAGTTTACAATTTTTATTTCTATCTCTTATTTTTTTTTTTTCAATTTGTGAGATTCAAATATTCGTCATCATGTAAATAAAAAATTAATATTGTTAGTATACAAATATTATAAAAAGATAATTTAATTCGAGATAGAAATTTTCAGAAATGAAAGTGAATGTTTTCAAATAGAAGTTATTATTATAATCAGAAACAGAAAAGTGTATTTTATCCCGCAATTATTTCGTTGGATATACGAGAAAAGAGCAAAAAAAGAAAACAAACTAAAGCACCCCTTAATTGTGTTCATAAATTAATAAACAATGAAGTGTCCAACCTCTCTTTATAGTTAGTGAGTATAACTAGCCACTGGATTTGAATAATACGAAATAGCTGAGTAGTTTTGTGTTTACCAGAGAAAGAAAAGAGAAACAAAGAGTGATCTTACTGGACTTGGGACTCGATGTAGTATAAGGTTGATTTTAAGAAAATCGAATTTTAAATATTATATTTATAGGCTTTTTAGACTTAGTTCAAATTGTTGTTGTACATTTGACAGTTAATTAATTTTAATTATCTTTGTTTTTTTTAAGCGGACAAGATAATATTTTATGCTTATCTTTTTCTTGTATTGGTTAAAAAATAAAACAATAAAAAAGAAAAAAATAAGTAAAATAAATATAACAGAAAATAAATTTGTATTAAAAATAAACGAGAAATGAATAAAATTATAGAAATTTAATAGGAAAAAATAGAATAAAAAAGATTATTTAATATAAAAGATGTAAAAGATAAATAAAAAATAGAATTATTTAATTTTAAAAATAGATATCATTATTTGTTAACATTAAATTTTATTATTAGTATTATTGTAATTATTTATATTCATTCTTTATTGTCATTATTATTTACATTGAAAATGATATGGAAATAAAACACTAAACAACAAAGCATAAATATATTTACAGACATAATAAATTATCGATTATATTATAATGTAAACCAAATTTTGCACAATTTTCTTCATATTTTAAGGTAAAAAAGAAAAAAGAAACACACTTAATTGTTTATAATATTTCGGCTCCTTTTTTTTTTTTTTACCACATAATTATTTTTATAATATTTTATTTATCATTTGAAAAAATTGTTGCTGATGCAAGTTATTTTTAATTGCTTAGGACCACAAATAAAGTAACAACATATTGAGGGGTGATACTGTCCAAGCACAACCAGCACTGAAGCCCAACAGAAAAGGAAAGGGAAAGTGAAGGTCACAGATAAAGCATCAATATATATATATATATATATATTTATTTCAATGCAATATTGGAACGTCAATAGTTGATATTATCATTTTTTATTACTTTTTTTATGTGAGGTTGGGAAGATTCTGAACATATTCTTAGAGATTTGACATTGGATAAGGTTGGACTTTATATGTTTGTTCAGAAGTTGCTATAATGTGAGCGAACTCTTGAGTATGTCAATTCTTATATTTAATGGTTCATAAGTATTATTTGAATATGCACACTTATAACAATTTTTATAGAATTCAATTAAATTTTAAAGTTATGTCAAAACTGTTGGACTTTTTTTCTCCCTAGCAATTATGCTTTATTATTGTCAATAAAAATATAATAATGCATCTACAATGGTATTATTTATTATTATATTTATTTACTTAAATAAGTTAGCACTGTTAGTTTTATAATAATTGTTTGAATAACTTATATTTTTTTTTTAACTTAGCTTATTAATAACTAGTGTTGGTTAGCCCAAGTCTAATATAGCCTAAGCTTTATGTTTCTAGAAAGTGATTCGCATAATTTTGTTCCTAAAATATGGCATTATAATTTAATAGGACAAATGGTTTTTCCCATACATTATAACTAAGTATAGAAAAAAAAATTAATTGTAGAGGACCCCAGGAAAGAGAATTGTGACTGTTTATAACATTATAAATACAGTACGTGAAAAATTTAATACAATTTTTTAAGCTCAAGTATATATTTATCTATAGATGATCAATTAAATAGTTACTAACGGAATTTATTAAAAATTAAACTGCTAATCCATTTATCATAACCTAGTTAATTGAATAAAGTTTTATTATTTTCGTCAATAAAATAGTTTATCTCCGGTTGAAGAAATAAATTCTTTTAAAAGTAAACTTCAATTTATATCAAACATGATCTCTATTTAAACAATTATATATTTATAAGAATTATATTAGTTAATATTTTCTAGTTCAATAAACTTAAAATTAATATTAGTTACAAACTTTCGACCCTCAGCTAAAGAAAATTTAAATGGTGTATAGAATTGCGCATTCACAAAAATCTCAACACTAAAATTTATGTTTTTGATTTTTGTTCTCATTTAATATTTATATTTAAAATATAAATATATTTTATCATTATTTTTTTTTATCTTTTTCTTTTTTATTATTTAATATCTCTTTCTATAGATGATTGATTGTTAACATGGTAAATAGATATCTTTTAATAATTTTTCTTTTCATATGATATTATATCACACTAGTCACTCACTCAAATGAAGTATTTGAATGATTTCATTAATGTATATATATTTACCTTGGCAAATACCATGTAGTAATTTTTTATTTTCGATTTATACTGTTTTGAAAGAAATTTGAAAAAAGTGTCCAATTTTTGGGAAATAAGATACTAAATACTAGGCGGGATTAACTCACGAGCAATATCAACAACTTGTGGCTCTTTTTTAATAATCACAAATTGATTATTCTCAACGTCTCAATATACCTCTAGCATTGTCATCACCTTATATGATAATTTCACTAAATATGTAATTCAGGTATTAAATTTTCTATTAAAAATTATTTGTCTCCTAATAATTCTTTCTAATCACATATAAGTTTTTATTCTAACATTTTGAAATTTTTGTTCTAATATTTTCTTTGAGAATGAGTTCACCTTTTCTAGTGAGACATGTAAATATGATTGATGGAAATAAGTCATATGTACAAAGTTACTTTCTCCTGAAAAAATCAAGCTTGCTATCTAATGAATCTTTTTCCAGAAAAGCACCCTGTCAAATATCTGTCAAATATGGATGTGTTTACAAGATTAAGCATAAATATGATGATACAATTGAAAGATTTAAGGGCACACTTGATCACTAAGGGATATACCCAAACATATGGTTTAAATTATTTTTAAACCTTCTCTTCTAGTAAAACTTAATATTATTTAGTTTATTCTATCAGTTGCAATAATAAAAGGGTTAGTTTTTAAAGGAATTTGATATCAACAATAAAAAGAGGTGTATAAGATTCCATAACTAGGTTTATAACTTAATCATCCACAACAAGTTTGTAAATTGTGAAAGTCTCTTCATAATTCGAAGCATGCAAGTGAAGAATAGAATTCCAAACTCACTTCTACTTTTATATTTTTGATTTTTGTCAAAGTACTTCTTATTACTCTTTGTTTGTAAAGAGTATAAGTTCCTCTTTGTCATTTTGTGTATGTTAATGATACCACAAAACAATGTAGTAGAATTGAATGTTATAAAAAATAATCTTATACTAGTTTTAGGATATATGACATTGGTCCTCTTTTCTTTATCTTAAGATTGTAGTTTTTGTCCTTCTACTATTGGTATAATACTTAACCAAAGAATGAATTGTCTTGACCTACTCTCTAATTGTGACATGTTAGTTGCAAGTCTATCTCTTGTAGATCGATCTTACTCGTTACAAATTGATGAGGAGAATTATTGGACATTTTCTTTATTTAATTAATAATCATCTAGACATTTGTTTTGTTGTCAAATAGTTGAGTCAAAGCAACCTCACATACAAACTGCACATTATGTTCTCATATATTTGAAGGAATCTTTAGATATTGACCTATTTTTTCCTTCATAAAACAATATTAGCATTCATCCTTTTTCAAATTAGGATTGGTTTGTTGACCTGAAAGGAATTGTATTTCATTTAGAAATGTTTTTATTTCTTAGAAGTCCAAGAAGAAAAATACTGTCTCTAAATCCTTTTGTGAAGCTAAATATAAAACATTAGCCTCACTCATAAGGGAACTCAAATGGTGGAATTATATATGCACTTACTTAAATATCTAGATTTCTATTCCTTTTGCAAATTTTTTATGATAAAGAAACTATACACATAGAAAAAAATCATACATTTCATGAACATACAAAACATATTAAAAAGTTGATTGTTATTTAAACATTCAAGATGCTCTCCTTCACTAGTTACCTATGTCCCTCTTCCTGTCATGTTGTAGACTAAAACACTAAACCTTTTCATCCTTAAGCATTCAAAGCAAATTTTTCAAGCTAAACCTTTACAATTCCTTGAGTAGTGTTGGCAAGGAATCTTAACGAAGGCTAATCTCACATAATCTCAACAAACTTAAGATTAATATACCTAATATCAATTATAAAATATCACATTATTCTAACTTATTTATTTTTTATTATCATTAAATGCTTGTATATAAATACATTTTCCTGGTTTTATATGAATTTACTATAAAAATTCTCAATTTACTTACGAATTATTATATATAGATTTATTTTTATCTGTTAATAAATTTAGCATTACTTATGGATCTATTTCATATGAATTTTATTTATAAATTTTATCTACAGAAAAATTTGTAGGTAATTATATACAAATTATGATCTGTAAATAAATTTGACATTACTACATATTTTACTTACAGACTTTTACTTGGGAAAAAATCCGTAAGTAAATTACCTATGGATTCAAATATGTATATGGATCCAATTTGACATTACTATGTTTTAGGCTCATAAAATTTTGTATTGGGATTGAGAGTATGACTTCTATTTGCAAGATTCACTAAATAAAGTGAAGGACAAAAAAGTAAAATTATTCTAATCCAACTGACTTTCTTACTTTTGATCACACTTTAAGGATGAATCATTTAACCAAAATTCAAATCTCTTTTTCTTTTCTTTGTATATAAACACATCCAAAGAATGTTCACACCTTCAATTCCATGGACATAAATAATATTCACCCGAATCCAAAAGAAGTGGAAAAGAACTTCTTTATTCCAAACACCCATATGTTTAGTAATTTTTAATAAATGAAATCATGAATATAATAAAAACTTTTTTTCTTTTGTTGAGAAAGTATTTTGTATTCTTAATTATACAAGTTCCGGTCCGTATTTTTTTTTTTTTTTTTTTTTTTTTGTATTTGGGTATCTGTTGGTTACTGTTTTGTTCCTTGTCTGGCTTTTAGGTGACAGAATTAGGGTCTCCAAGTGGAGTGATGGTTTCACCTCAGCAAAACTCTAGAACACGTTCTAGGATTCAAGGAGGAAGACGGGCAGGAATGGTTTCTTCTCATAGAAACCAACAAGCTCCTGGGTCTGTGAGTTCTCATGGAAGTACCCCTTTGGCAGGGAGAAAAGCTCAGACTGTGAACGGAAATTACTTGCTGAATTTTCAATATGACCCAATATCCCGTTCTCAACCACGGGGTCCCCCTCCTCCCTCTGCAGTAAGAAGGCATGGGAAAAGGAAGCCGTACAACAAAGATTTGTTTTTGCAGGCAAATTACAAGTTCATGGTGTTAGATTCGGGAAATTATTCTCCTGAGTCGATGGATCCCGATAAAATGTTGCAGTGGGAAGATATTATATGTGTGACATATTTGACCCCCTTTTCAGTTCAGTGTCCAATTTGTTTGGAGTATCCACTGTGTCCGCAGATAACATCATGTGGACATATTTTCTGTTTCCCATGTATTCTACAGTACTTAATGATGGGTGAAGAGGATCACAAAGGCGATATCTGGAAAAGGTGTCCCTTGTGCTTTGTGATGACATCTGTCAAGGATTTATATACAGTTCACATCACAAATGTTAAACAATATCAAGTAGGAGATAATGTTGAGTTCACCTTTTTAACTCGGAAAAAGGATTCATTTACTTTGTCAAATAAAAATAAACAAGAGACAAATATCACATCATGTGGTGATGGACATTTCTGTGATCTTTTTTCTAAGTTTACTCTTACATCAGATGTAGATCTCTCAGTGAGGCATTCAATATCAGATCTAGATGGTTGGCTGGCCAGAGCAGATTCTGGTCTTGTTGATGACCTGGAGAAGCTTCCATATGTTTGTGCTGCAATGCAGCAACTGGAACAGAGGAAGAGGTATTGGAATGAGCAAAAGTCTAATGACAGTGAAAATTCTAAGCCTATTGATCATGGACATCAGATACCATCCATGGCTACAAATTCTATGGATACTGATGATGAAAACTGTTCTAATGGGTCAAGAACTTCCTCTACTGATTACCATGACCAAATTAAGGTTACGATGCTGGATAAGTCAACTGCTGGAGCTTGTTCAGATCAAACTTTGAATGTGGAGAAAGAATTAATAGAGCAACAAATGAATTTATGTTCTTCATATGAGGAGAAGAATAGTATTCAAAGGCCTGCAGATGATGGTGTTGTTGAAGAAGTGAAGGGAAATGATTCATACAGTTTCTACCAGGTAACTAATGACAGTTGGTTTTAGTTGTGTTCTGTATCCGATGTTTCTAGCTTCACAACTTTCTATTGGATACAGCAAACATGTCTATAAAGTATGAACTGATTTATTCATATTGAAATCATGTGGAACAATTCGATATTATGTAGGTTCTTTTGGTAGGAAGGAAAGAAATAGTTGAGAAATAGTGTGGATGGAAATAGGGAAGGTGAATGGAAATAGGTGAGAAATTAAGTGGAAATACAGGTGTTTGATTTTAAAGAAAAAAAGAAGTAAATAGATTAGTGGAAATAGGCGGGAAATAGAGTTGAAATAACTGGGTTTTCTCTAATATCTTTTTTATTTCTTTCCTCCCCCATTTTCTCATTACCAAATGCACCCCTTTTTATTTCCCACCAATTTCTTTTCTCTGCAGTCTATTTCTCCTCACCAAACAAAGGGGTAGTAAGACATTTTCTGAAACATTTTTGCTTTGAAAGTGGTGGGCTTCACTGAAGACAGATTAGGATTATAAGGATTTGTGAAGATGGATGAAGACATTAACTATATTACTGTTTTGTACCGAAGCTTTGGAAGTTCTGATGCCTGTTTAGTTGGATGGCAGAATCAATTCCTCCCACTTTGGCATACATGTTTCATTTAAACTTGAGATTTAGGGTGTGTTTGTGTAGACAACTTAATTAAGAACTTCTTAAATAAATGCTTATCATCTAAGCATGTATGCATAAGTTGTTCCATAATTAACAAGGAAATAAGCTTAATTAATTTTTATAAAGTTCTAGTCTCTTTTTATAAGTAATCTTAGAGAGGTTATTGAAATAAGCTGAAAGCAACTTATGGACATGTGATAAGTTATTTTCATAAGCTTTGCTAGACTCTTACATATGTGTTTGTCATAATATATTCTCTATAAATATGTTATTTCTTAGAGGGAATGGAATAAAATGTGAAGGTTTAGGGTAAAATGGAAAGGAGGAAGATGGAATGAAGAGAAGTTGGGCAGTAAGGTTTCAATGTTAAGATCCATATGGCCCATATGAGTGCTTTTTAATTAGCTCAAATTATGGGTGAGATTAAAATGAACCCCTTGTTTGTTATCCAACAAGTTGGTGGGGAACAGTAAGAGTTTTCACAAATTAATCTTCTACTATAAAGCTCTCAAGGAAATCAAAATGAGTATCTGTTGAAGGAAGCAACTTGTGATAGGATTCTGTAGAATGTGGCCACTGTTTCCTACTCAAAGGCATAGTTATTCATAAAGCCTAATTTATAAATTGAAAAATTTAGCTGCTTTTGATTCTATACGTGATTAGGGCATCACTGATTTTGGTGCTCTTCATTGTGACCTAAAGATGTATATTTTCCATGGTTGTCGGTTATAGTTATTGTGCTGGCTTGGTTGCTTTACTTGCAACATGTTGACCTTGATCTTTAATTTTCTATTGATATCAAATTTTGTCTACCTATCTATCCTATACCCCTTTATTTCTTGGACTCTCATAGTTGCTATGAGGAATTGCTGTTTTTAGTTTCATTGAGCAATTCCTGAATGCTTTATGCCTGAAACCAGCTTTAATGATGGCATCTGGATGTTACATGCTCTTGCTTGTTTCAGGCTGCTGATGGTCAGCATCTAATTCTTCATCCTCTGAACATGAAGTGTTTGCTCCACCATTATGGGAGCTATGATATGCTTCCACACAGGTTTGGACAAAATCAAATTATAATTCTCCTATGTGCCTAGAAAATAAGTAGAAAAATGTGTGGTTGGTATGTGAGCTTAAGATAATATGATATTGGCATAATGTGGAACTTTTATCATTTATAAGAGCATTAAATTGAATCGTGAAGTCTCAATTTTGGTTTATGTTTATATGCACCTTACAACAAGGACTTCTAGTCATGCTAATATTATTTACATAAGGACTACTGTTCCAAAACAAAATGAATACCACCCAAACTACAAAGATTTCACCATTATACTATCCATGACATTCTTATTACATGTACCATTGATTTCAAAACAGAGTTGAACCTTAGCTATAGATTATAAAGATTACATTCAATTATAATGAAGTTTGGCTTGTAATTTCTGCTACACAGAAACACATTACATTATAGGATCTGTTAGAGATATAGTTTGATTATGTTATAGATATGGTTTTTTTACATTAAATAGGGAGCTATGATATGATTATCTAACCAAATTCAACAAAAATACACAACACATGAAATTCATTATATCCTGCAGATTTCTATCTTGACAAGATACTAGAGTGGTACCATCCTCCATGACCTGATTTTCCTCTAATCGTTTCAGATTGAAAACAAGAGCCTAAAGAAAAAGGGAACTTAAATCTGTGCTTTCCCTATGGGTTCTGTTGAAGATCTCACGTTGACTAGAGCATGACCAAATTATAACATATAATTGAGGTTCAAATCTCTCCTTACAAGTTGATTGTGTGGAGTTGATTTAGGCATACCCACTTACTAAGGTGCTATCATATCCATTTAGAGCCTTTCTTAGCTAGTTGTTGGGTCTATCGTGTCTGATATATGGGTTCTGTTGAAGATCTCACATTGACTAGAGTATGACCAAATTATAACATTTAACTGGGTTGCAAACCTTTCCTTTCAAATTGATTGTGTGGAGTTGATTTAGGCATACCCACTTACTGAGATGCTATCATATCCATTTAGAGCCTTTCCTAGCAAGGTGTTGAGTCTACTGTGTCACCCGCTATCATACTCTTCCTTTATTCCCAAGCTCAATGTCTTTGGCATGAACACTCAATGTCCTCAACGTGAGGGGGTTATGTTGGAGATCCACATCAGCTAGAAATATGACCAAATTATAGTACATAAGTGAGTGCAAACCTTGTTTTACCAAGTCAATTTTACGAGGTTGAATTAGACTTAAATTTCAGTTTCTTAAGAAAAGAAAAACTAGATAGTGGCTTTATATCAATACTTACTTTAGTTAGCAGATCTATTTACAAAAGGACTTCTCATTGAATGATTTAATGATCTCACATGAAAGTTGGGAATGATAGATATTCATTCACCAACTTGAGAGGGATTGTCGATTTGGGAGAAAATATAGTTGATAAGCTACGATAGGATATTGTGTTTAATGATAATTGTGCTATATTAGAAGTTGTTAGAAGATTCTAGAGATTTATTTGTAATTATTACTTTAGGGTCAGAGTTATGTATATCTAGAGGTTGATGGGCTATTTCGGAGTATTAATTCAATAGAATCTTTTCTCATTCAGTTTAATCCTTTTCAAGTTTGAGCATATACTATGACAACCAGGCAGCTGTATACATTGTTTACAATCTTGTACTCTATGAGAGAACCAAATATATAGACATGATTGTCATTTTGTTCAGAAGAAGTTGTTGATCAAAGAAATTTGCTTGAAATTTGTCAACTGTAATGATCAACTCACATATAATTTGACTAAGTGCTTGAGAGGACGTTGAATTCAATTTATAGGTTCCAAGCTTGTTATATATAAACTGTACCCTCCAGCTTGAGGGGGAGCACCAGAATTGTTTGTGTAAGAGAGTTAACTTGTTAGAATTGGTTAAGATATCTTTTGTATTTCCTATTTGACATCTATGTGTAGATCGTTATATATTTTTATTTCACTTCGTATGCAAGTTCCTTATTAATGAATGAATCAGCCAAGAGAGAATTGAACTCTCTTAGACATTTTTCATATTTTCCAGTTTCAAGTATATGATATGATTTGATACGGAAATATCTTACCAAATATTTCTCATTATCAGATCTTGATTTTGTTCCTTATTATCATATCTCTTTTTCGATATGAATAGAAATACTCGTGTGTACACCCATGAAATTCATTAGATTCCTTAGTTTCTCTCTTCTCAACATGGTACTAGGACAGTACCATCCCACGTGACATGTTTTGTTGCTAATCGTTTCAACAAGATCACTGGGAAACACAATGAGAAGTTACACCAACAATATGGGCAGTTTTAATGGACTAATCACTGTTGGGCTCCATCAAAGACCGAATTTTCAGTAGATGTTGCCTTAATCTTTATCCATTTCATCAGTAATGTCAATGGCTATAATAGTAGTGGTACAAGTTGTCTTTTCACAATGTATGGGTTTAAGGATATGAGTTGATGTTTAGGATGTTTGTGTATATTTATGGTTGATGTCTTCGTCTTCAATTAACATATTTCTACTTGGAGTAGCATCAGTGAACAACCAAGCATTAAATTCTCTTTTACCAAACTCTGCTCATTTCAGATTAAACGGAAGGATTCTACAATTGGAGACAGTTACTCAGTCTGAGGCCATGAGGAGGCGATATCGATTCTTAAGTCACTTTCCATTAACCACAACATTTCAGGTACCTGTTCAAAAAGTTTTATTGTTCCAAGATATATATTTGATGATTTATAATAGGTGTGTACTAATTTTACAGCTTTGTGAAGTTGATTTGAGTGAGTTGTTACCTCCTGAAGCGCTGGCTCCCTTTATGGATGAAATAAAGAAACGTGCAAGTCAAAGGAAGCAACTTGCGAAAAAGGTATCAATGTAGCCCATCATATTTTATGTATGCAGATTTCCTTAAGTTTTAAAAGATTTCAAATAACCCTTGAATCACATTGTCCCTTAACATGTTTATAAAACATGATAGTTATGGAAAGGAATTTCTCTCGGAAAGCTAATATTTTATCAACCTTTTCCTTTCATTATTTATTTCATTTGTAAGTCTTCTTGTCTGGTGTGCAAGTAGTGGAGATTGCATGTTAAGCAAATCTTCTATGGGTTGGGTGAGGCTTAGCTTTAGGATTGTACAAACATATCTTTTAGGTTTTTGAATCTAGAGCCCCTTTTTAGATTACACTTAAACGTAGGTTCTGTAACTTCTTTATGGTACTAAAACAATGCCACAGCCTTCTAATTGCAAGTCAATGCTGGCTGTTTTGCCCGCCGTTGGTATTTTGATTTGTTTTTTTGTTATCATCATATGCCTATTATTCAAATTCCATATATCTTGTTTTGTTCTCGAAATGTTGGAATGTGCTTTCCCATGTTATATTTTTGTTTTTAGGAACGGAAGGAAAAAATGAGGGCTGAAGCTACAGATTCTTATTCCCTTCCCATATTATTAAGTAGTCGGTTTACATCTCATGATGATACTCCAACATTCTCCATGGATGACTTCGAAGGTAATCTGCTTTTTGGTTGTTAGAATAAAAGTTCTGCTGTTATTTATTAACAATCCCTCAATACAGTAATTTTTATTGAGGTAGTTCCACAATGGGAACAATAACAGGGCTTGAACATATAAATAAAAGATAAGGAAAGAATAAACCAGGAGATACTCCCATGAGTCAGACATGCTGAAGTAACAGTAGATAATACTTAGATTCAGTTCCTTAACTCCTATTGTCAGTTTTGTATTTTACCCTGGTGATCTGTGCTGACCTTTAATGCAAACCTTAATTGTGTGGTTTATTGTAGTGAAACCCCTATTTTAATTGGAACAACGCCAAAAACCTAAGAAATTGCGTTTAATTATTGTCTACTGTGGATGCATCTTTCCCCTCCATCTTCGTACTGCCGATGTTTGCACCAAACCCATCTCTACTGATATGACATCCTCCTGACTCTTTCCAACAGTTTCCTTTAAATTCTCCACTTAGTGGTTCTGCTTGTCTTTACCAACTTAACCCTGTCCTGTCATTTAGTATAGACCATGTTGTCAGCTTCCTTTGGGCCTAGTGTTGGACCTCTATTAGAATTTGTGGTTGTTGAAAATCTTATATCAGTTAGGGTGCAAATATCTCACATCACAAGCTATATTTTGTGAGATTGAATTAGATTTAAAGTTCACTTTCAAAAAGATATTAGAGCTTATCTTAATAAGGTTTGTTAGATCGATCATATTGCTCTCTGTCGGACTATCCATACATGTCTATTCTCATGGTTGATTTGTCCAGTTCTTGGGGTTAGAGTTTGTTAGAGATTTCATATCAACTCGAGTTTTAACCAAATTGCCAATAAATGGGTGCAAATGTTATTATGTCAGTCTATTTTGTGAGGTTAGATTATATTTTAAGTTTACTTTCTAAGAGTGGACTCATTATTGGAAATCTTACTATTGCAGAAATAATGCTGAGAAAATGAGTGAATTATGTGTGGCTGTACTTGTGTTACGTGTTATAATTTCCGTTCATGCACTGGGGTTCCCTCTTCTGTTTTACTTTTTATTTACAGCAGTTAATGTAGAGTTTTGTGCTATATGGTGTATAATACTTGGACAATGTTGTGCCATTGTATATGTAATTTTTGTATGTATTTTGTTCAGCTCTAGGAAATTCAACTGTATCCTCAAGTCCTCCCTTAGCTGGGGAGAGAAAATCGTTCTCGAATGTCACAAGACTTGGGTTTGCTGCTGCTCATGATTCTCCATCCTTGCAAATTCAAGAAACTAGTGGCTTACACAATAACAATAGGACCATTGATTCTTCTGGCACAACAGGTATTATATGTTTATGCAATTATATATATTCTGCATGGAAAAATTTGCAGAGTGCTATCTAACGGAAGAATCAAGTACTTCAATTGCCCAAAAATGTTGTTTTTAACCGTTGTGATTCTGTAGGTTCGAGAAACGCGGAGACACAGTCATACTCCAATGTTATATCAAGAGCAGAATCAAATATAAGATCGAATGCACCAAAGACTAATGAGTTGGGGAAGAAAGGTAAGAAGCCAAATCGAGTTCTTCTGTCAACAGCTGGAGGTAGACGTTATTGATTGCTTGGTCAGATGATTCCCAACCTCCCACCTAAGCCAGACTATTCGGCAGATGATTTTATTGTAAAACTGTTAACCTTCTATGGATTCACATGTACTTCATGCGCCTCTAATTCAGCTTTTAGTTGTAGATAGGTAGACATGTGTGAAGAGAATAAATGTTTTCAGCAATAAACAACCCATGACAGTTGCAACTTTAGTTCATTGTTTCTGTCGCTCTGGGGAACCGTGCCGCCTTTGCAGACTCGTAAAAAAATACTCAAATGTATGTATGGCTGGCCATTAAAATTGGAAGATTATAATTTGAATTGAATATAAGAATGGGTTTTATATTACTTGTTTGGAATGTGTGCGGGTACCATCTCTTTTTGTCTCGATCGTTGATACTCTTAACTAACCATAAAAGCATTTGGAGAGATATGGTGGATTTTTATGCTTTTGAAGGAACTTGTACGATATAGCATTTTGAACGTTTAGGAGTCAGTTCAACAAAAATAAAAATACTTAGTTACGCTAATAACGTTTTTTTCACTGTCTAAGTTGTGAAATTACACATTGTTCTTGTTTATTGTATTCTTATAGTAACATTTTTTACTGTTAAAATAATATTACACTAACGTTTCCTTACATTAGTTCTATTTAATTATTTGAAAAATATTACTTTGTATTTTAGTAAAGAGGATTTTGTAAAGATAAAAAGGCAATAAACAAATTGTACAACACTCCTTATATAATTTATTAAATCTGGTGAATTCAATGGATCCCGAGCTAGAACAATTAAAGAAATTGGTAGGTACAATGTTTAGTAACAATTGATTGAACTGAATAAAAAATAGATACAAAAAATAAAATGATTTTATAATTATAATATATTATATTTCTTTACTATTATATTTGTATATAACTTTCTAATATTTATATTGTACGTGTGTATATATATTTATTAAATAATTAAATAATGTATTTAAATTAATTAAACTAAAACTTAAATTAAAAAGATTGATGTATACCTAAGAATCCGCGAAGAATAGAATCTTCTAGTGGTAGCTTTAACCTTAATGTAGATCCAACATATAATAAAATCAAATCAAACATGTGTTAAATTGTTTTATTTCTTTAAATCTGGTATCTTTATTTTCTTTAGAATTTTTCTTAATTTTATAAAGTTGAAGATATGGAATTACAATTTTTTTTATTGATTAATTATTTTTGTCTGAAAATATAATGTTTTTTTATATTTTATATTAGTTTCCTTAATTTAAAAATTTATTTAGCTCAATTTTTATATTTTATATCAGTTTATTATTTGATTTGATTGTTCCTTCATTTTCTAATTGATTCACTTGTACTTTAATTATTGTCTTTATCAATTCAATTGTGAAGTTACTTTTTAAAGCCTTGACACAATTTTAGATGTAAGAAAATGAGTACATTCTTATATTGATTTTTGAAGTTTTGAGAACTTGGTTTTTTTCTTTCCAACAACTGCAATAAAAAAAACTTAAAATTTTATATATTCTAATAAAATGTAGACTGATCTTCAATTAAATTCTTACTTCGTGATTTTATAAACTAAACACTTGAAATCTTAAATCTTAGAAAATCATACATTTTCTCGTGAAGTCGCGATTAAGAAAAAGTTAAAAGAAAATAACATTGAAAGTTAAAATATACATTTTGATCATTTAACTTTCTTATTAAAGTCATTTTAGTGTTTTTTTAACGTGAAAGTAACATTGTGAATGTTGGTGAAACTTGTACAATCTACTCCTTGTTTGTTTTAAGTTCAAAAACTAAATTCAAATTTAAAATTCAATTGACCAAATCAAAATTAATAAGCTTTTACGTACAACTTGGTTTTATTTGACTGACTTATAAGGAATTTAAGAGAGAGAAAAATTAATTTCTTACTTTTGAAATTTTGATAAAGAGTTTAAGAGAAAGAAAAAATAATTTCTTTCTTTTGAAATTTTGATTAAGGGGTGATGATGGTGTAGAGTAAAAGGAATTTAAGAGAAAGAAAAATTAATTTCTTTCTTTTGAAATTTTGATAAGGAATTTAAGAGAGAGAAAAAATAATTTCTTTCTTTTGAAAATTTGATTAAGGAGTGATGATGGTGTAGAGTAAAAACTATAGACATTTCTATTAGTTCAATTTAGAATTTTAGTGGTGATTTAAAGTTGTTGCCTAGAAGTCACACTATCTCCTATCTCCTATTAGAGCGAGTTAATTAAGCTTTATCTATTTACTATTTAGATGTGTGAAATATGTTGTTAATGAATTAAGGTGGAGTTTTCTATGTGATACCTATTTGAAAAGTATTATGTCTATTGAATTAACTCATGCTAAGTTGAATTTGGAGTTTTAGATAACAACTTTGAGTTAATGTAATTTATAGTAACCATTAAATGTAAAATTAGTGTTTGTATAAGCAAAAATATAGTAGAATTAGTAAAATGATATTTTCAACACTTAAAAATGAGAGTTTATGAATGTAAACTTATATTGGTCAAGTGACACTCAAACGACGAGTAATCATTACATGCATCACTTAATGTCAAGTAAGTGTCAACATAGACACTTTAGTGATGATGCACATGACTTAGGAAATGACTTGAGCTTGAGTAAAAGAAATGTCAAGACAATTCTCTCTTGTAGGACATTTAACACTCAAGTGATGAAGTACTCACTCAAACATTGAATGTGATGGTAGTACATGTGTTTCTTAAACTTATTAGATTATGCAAGAACTATCATTGATCAAGTGATAATGTGCTTGTTCAAGCATTGAGGAAGTGATGGTGTATCGTGTTTCTAAATTTTTTTAGATTATATAACAAGTCTCCCCACTCAAGTGTTGATGTGATGCTTGAGCTATATGAGAGAAAGGTTGGGTGCTTAGGTGACATAAGGACACTAGAGTGAGTGAGACACCACATCAGTTCTCTTTTTTCTTAAGCTGAAGTTGCTCGAGTAAGCTTTTCTCTATTTGGTGAAGAGAGGTTGCTCAAGCAAAAAGTTCTCACTTAAGGAATATGTACCTAGTGGTAAGTGTGTGCATATGTGCATGTGCGCGAGTGTGTAAGTGAACATGTGTATGTGCACATACGTGTGGTGAGAGATATCTTAGATGATATTGTGGCTCCAAGTACATGAATCTACTTAGGAAAGGTGATTCCCTTAATTCAATAATAATCTAAATCATAAAAATTAAAATATCAAGTGATGAACAATTGAAGGATGTTCTTACACTACTATTGTAGTATAATTTGTGTGAAGAAATATAATAATATTGATGAGCAAATGTCTATAAATGAAAACGGATTGAAATGAATGAGTTAAGTGTTAATCTTTCATGGGTCATACTAAATATAGATATTTCAAAAGACATTCACTATGATGAGTTTTTTTGAATCATTAAAATATGGTCGATGAACCTATGATCTTAAAGAGTAATTTGTATGTAACTTAGTAATTTGTATGTAACTTGTTGTGATGTTCCATCCAACAAAAATATATTTATATGTTGTATGATATATCATATTATGTAGATTATTTAAATTAACTTTTGTGTGTGGTATATGTTATAATCGCATTTAGTACATTAACATGTAAAAATGTAAATAGTAAAAGAAAATTAAAACGACTAATAAAACTTATTTTCTTTTCAACATTTTTTTTTACTTTTATACATTTTTTATTTAGAAATATTATACTTCTCGTACGTATTAATTTTATATATCATCAACTTGTAAAATATATTTCTTTTCAAGACATTTCAAACTTTGAAGTTTGACTTTTTACAGTTATAAGTAGATAGAATAATTATAATGAATTTTCTTTACATGGATGTGTTTCTTACGATAAATTATCTTATTGGAAACTCTGTTCCCTTTCCCTTAATTATATTGATTCACATGTGTTTAAAACAATAATAATTTTATTTGTGTATAAAACAATGGCAATTTAGTTTCTTAAAGAATAAAAGTTTTTAAACTACTATTATATATTATATCTTGTGTATTATAGACTCGAGAAAAATTCACTTATTAGAAATTGGTTTGATAACATTAAATCAAGAGAAGACATAATCTTATCATCGGAACAAACCCAATAAATATCAAAATTAAAATTAAATACAAATTTATATTGTTAATAAAGCTTCTTATTATGGACCTGATGAATGGTTAATGACCCACTACCATCCTATAGGTACACGCCTTCTTCATCCACCTCTATAATTTCTTCCTCTACCTCAGACAATGAAATGGACGGAAATATCTTTAATAAAAATTTAAAACTACTTTAATATCCTTAAATATATTTCACCCTGCACTTCCATAATGTGCGTGCACCGCTGCTGAGGAGATCTTCCTGTCGCTGTCTACTGCCCCACGGCTTCGCTGCATGCACCGCTCCCTGCTGCCGTTTTTCGGTTCGGCGAGCTTCTCTGTTGCCACACCGCTGTCCGGCGAGCTTCTCTGCTGTAGCACCGCTGCCTACTTTCTTCCACCGCTGTCGCGACCGTTGGATGCATATGAAGTGAAGGCAGCAACAAAACTCCAACAAGGAACCTTCATTTTCAACCCTCACCCACCTTTACATTATTTTCTCTAGGGGTACTTAAGACTTTTTCACATGGATATGTTGGGAATATAACATTTTATTGGAGGTGTGGGAGACGGTGAAGGAAGAAGCCAGAAACATTCAAATGTATGATTACTGTTTTCATTATTTTTCGTCTATATTCAAAACTAAATTAACTTAGATATATCCTTTTCAATATCATGCTTAATTCAACTACCTACTCTCTATCCAAAATATCTTTTATGTTAGGAAGGAAAATAGGAAATAAAGAGATGAAGTGGGTAATGACGTGGAGGAAGAAGTCAACAACAATACACCTCATTTAGTATAAAGTCAAATTCAATTACCCTTAAGGGATATGTGGAGTAGGATTTGTGTATCAAGAGATTAAAAAAGAGCAATAAGCAACGTACAAAAAATACCCAGCTCAGGAATTATGTTTATTAGACATTGTGTGATATAATTTCTCTCTCTTTTTTTGGGCTCCTTAGGGAGAATACTGTTCTTCTTCTTGCTTTTTGAAAATATTCATTCCTTGATTTCAGGTGTTGAAGCTATCAAGTGGAGATCATAGAGTTTATTCCTTACAACAAAATACACTCTCATAGATATTGTTGAATGTTTTGCAATTTATTATAGATATCACAGTTTATACATACCATTACAAACGTTCTCTGGTTTAGTATTACGACTGTTCATAATTGTTCATCTGTTGTTATAATCCAAATCAGTGGTTCTACATTTCTTAGATTTTTTTTAATCTTAACATGGGTGCTTTCATTGACCATGGTTGATGGAACAAGGTTGAAGACAATGGATGCTGACATCAAGAAATTATTGAGCTTGTAGGCAACAACTCGGTAGAGATTGCTCGCATGGCAGAATCGGGTAAATCGCAAATGGATGCCATTCAACAATCAGTTGCCCATATTCTTCGTAAGATGGAGAAACAACATATTGACGAAACGGATTTTGAAGGAGGTCTAGGTCACGGCTCGAACTCACAGACCCACCATTACCTATGCCAACATCAAAACCCTAGGAAGCTTAACTTCAATTTGCCTTGTTTTGATGGTATAGATGCATTGGGGTGGCTTTTTAGTACTGACCAATACTTTGATTACTACCACATTGATGAAGATGAGAGGATCAATATTGTCGTAATGCACATGACAAGTAATGCAATTCCTTGGTTTCAACTAGCTCAACGCAATTTTCCCTTTCGCTCTTGGCACGAGCTCAAAATTGCAATTGAAATTGAGTTTGGCCCTTCCTTGTTTGAGTCACTGAGAGAGTCACTTTTCAAATTAACTCAACAAGGATCAGTACTTGACTACTATGCTGAGTTTACAACCTTAGCAAATCGTGCACAATTAGAATCCCATGAAACCTTGCGGGATTGTTTTATCAGCGGCCTTAAACCTGACATTCGCAGAGAGGTGAAAGCTCAATGCCCCCTAGCTTGATGCGTGCAATTAGTCTTGCTTGATTGTATGAAGATAAATATAACCCTAATTTTCGTCCAAGTCCAGCACCTAACATATACAAACATCAAAGCTCAACCCCACCTATAACAACCAGCACTAAACCAAACCCAAGAAACACCCTACCACTACTTCCCACTCCAACCCATAAACCCACATTTAACCCTCCCAAAAACCCAGTAAGGAGGCTTTCCCCAACAGAACAAAAATTAAGGAGAGATAAGGGGCTTTGTTTTTGGTGTGACGAAAAATTCACCCCTGACCATAGATGTCCGAATCGACACTTCATGTTGTATCAATTGGAGGAGACTGAGGATGCTAAAAATCAACAATAAGACACAACTCTTGAAGAACAGGACCCTGACCATCAGTTGATAGCTTTGGAACACCATGTACTTCAACAACTCCACTTGTCCCTTAATGCCATGAAAGGGGTACTAGGATTTGCAACAATCAGATTAACAACTAAGGTACATGGCTTAGAATTGCAAGTATTGATTGGTGGTGGCAGTTTCGATAGCTTTATCCAACCTAGAATTGCCAAATTTCTCAATCTTCCTATGGAACCAGCACCTGGTTTTAGAGTAATGGTCGGTAATTTTGATGTCATGGATGTAGAAGGACGAATTCCCTCTTTCCAGGTGGAGGTGCAAGGCCAGACACTAGATATTCCTAATGTGTATGTCCTCCAAGTTGCTGGTGGTGATTTGGTTATTGGATCTTCTTGGCTTAAAACCCTCAAAGCTCATATAGCTGATTATGATTCACTTTTCATAAGGTTCTTGCATAAAGGGGAGTTTGTGACTCTCAAAGGAGATGTCAAAATGGCTCTTACACAAGCTCAATTTCATCATATTAGAATATGGATGCATATTGATGCAGTGGCTGAAATATATTCCCTACAACTCTCAGATACGTCAATAAAACCTCCATTCGACTGGGATTAAGACCTGGAACCAGAGTTGGCAGTGTTGCTGCATACTTACATGATGGTGTTCCAAACTCCTACAGGCCTACCTCTCCCTAGGGAGCATGATCTCACCATTCCCTTGGTGGAAGGTGCTGGACCCGTCAAAGCTAGACCCTATAGATATCCACATAGTCAAAAACCGTAGATTGAATTTATGGTTCAACAAATGTTAAAGGATAGAATTATTCACCCCAGTAAAAACCCCTTTTCCAGTCCAATTTTACTTGTTAAGAAGAAGGATGAAACATGACGATTTTGTACTAACTATAGGGCTTTAAATGTCATTACTATCAAGGATTCTTTTCCAATTCCTACAGTGAATGAACTCTTAGATGAGTTACATGGTGCCACTTATTTCTCTAAATTGGATTTGAGGTCAGGATATCACCAAATTTTAGTGAATCCTGCTGACAGACACAAAACAACTTTCCGGACTCACTAAGGTCATTATGAGTGGTTAGTCATGCCATTTGGCTTGACCAATGCACCTGCAACTTTTCAGACGTTAATGAATGATGTGTTCAGACCATATTTAAGAAAATTTGTTTTGGTCTTCTTTGACGACATCTTGATTTATAGTCTGACTTGGAAAAATCATTTATCGCAGCTTGAATTGGTTTTATAGCTGTTATAGAAAGAATCTCTATATGCAAAGCTCTCAAAATATTCATTTGGCATGAACAAAATTGATTATTTGGGTCACACCATCAATGCGGTAGGAGTGCACATGGATAAGGAAAAAGTGCAAGCTGTTTCTAATTAACCAATGCCCACTACCCTCAAATAGCTTCGAGGTTTTCTAGGACTGTCTGGTATTATAGGAGATTTATACGGGGTTACGCCTCCATAGCAGCCCCTCTCATAGATTTACTCAAAAAGGATGCCTTCCACTTGTTTGTAGAGGTTGAGCAGGCTTTTAAAAAACTCAAGGAAGTTGTGACTACAACTCCTGTCTTGGCATTACCTGATTTTACTCTTCCATTTGTTTTGGAGACTGATGCTTCTAGCATTGGAGTTGGAGCGGTCTTAAGCCAGAACAAGCACCCGATTGCTTTCTTTTCTAAGAAAATGTCTCCAACCATGCAACGACAGTCTGCTTACACTAGAGAATTATTTGTCATCACTGAAGCTATTGCCAAATTTAGACACTACCTATTGGGCAAGAAGTTTATAATCAAATCAGACCAATAAAGCTTGAAATCTTTGCTAAATCAGTCTCTACACACTCCAGAGCAGTAGAAATGGTTGTATAAATTTTTGGGCTATGATTTTGAAATTCAATATAAACTGGGGGTGGAAAACTTGGCTACAGATGCCCTATCTCGATGCTTTTACACTGCTTTATCCATGCCTGATTAGCAATGGTTACAACAACTACAGGAGGAAATACAACAAGATCATGATCTTCAACAGATATGGCAACTTTGCCAAAATCAGAACCGACAACATCAACAATACCAAATAAAAAATGGAATTTTATTATGGAAGAACAGGGTAGTAATACCAGCCAACAGTGACATTGTCAAATTAATTATGCAAGAATACCATGATTCAGTCATTGGGGGACATTCAGGGGTAGCTAAAACCACTGAAAGAATCCACTCTTAATTTTATTGGCCTAGGATGCAAGAAATTATCAAGGAATATGTGCTGAATTGTGCTATTTGTCAAAAGGCTAAGATTCAAACTAAAGTCCCTGGTGGCTTTTTACAACTTCTACTAATTCCTTCTCAGATTTGGAAGCTATTTGTATGGATTTCATCACTGCATTACCCTCTTTTCAAGGCTACACTGTTATCATGGTGGTAATTGATCGGTTGTCTAAATATGCACATTTTCTTCCTCTTAAAACTGGTTTCATTAGCAAACAGGTGGCAAAGGTTTTCTTGAAACAGGTGGTTATAAACTTCATGGATTTCCTAAAACCATAATCTCAGACAGGGATAGGGTCTTCATTAGTAACTTTTGGCAGCGGTTATTTGAATTACAAGGTACAAAATTGACAATAAGTTCCTCATACCATCCATAAACAGATGACCAAAGTGAGGTGTTAAATAGAACCTTAGAAATGTACTTAAGGTTTTTTTATTTTGAAAATCCAAAAAGTTGGCTGAACATGCTTCCCTGGGCTCAATATTGATAAAATACTTCATACCACACCAGCATCAAGATGTCTCCCTACAAGGCTCTCTATGGAAGGGACCCACCTTCCTTGATAAAGTATGAAGTATCCCCTCAAGATGAGTTATCCCTTCGAAAAATGTTAGAAGAACGGGATAAATTGATTCAACAATTGAAGCAAAATTTGCAGAAGTCACAAGAGTATATGAAACACTTTGTTGATAAAAAAAGACGCCATAAGGAATTCCAAGAAAGGAATTTGGTTCTTGTTAAGTTACAGCCATACAGACAACAATCTTTGACTTTGAGAAAGCATCAGAAAATAGGAATAGGTTCTTTGGTCCTTTTAAAATCAGCCACAAGTTGAGTTCTGTAGGCTAGAATTGCCACTAGAAGCTTGTATCCATCCTATTTTTCATATCTCTATTGAAGAAATTCAGAGGAGACTCCCACCAACAATACCTGTCTCTCCCTCTCGCCACTACAGAATTTGGTCCAGTAATAGCACCTACCAAAATGCTAACTATGCGAACTATACTACAGGGCATGTATGAAACTCAACAACTCCAAGTACAATAGGGAGATGACTTTGCGGCTTTTACCACGTGGGAGAATGCAAAGGAATTCCCTAAGGCCTATCCACATTTCAACCTTGAGGACAAGGTTGATTTTGAAGAGGAGGGTAATATTAGGAAGGAAAACAGGAAACAAAGAGATGAAGTGGCTATGACTTGGAGGAAGAAGTAAAAAACAATACACCTCAGATAGGCATAAGTACATAGCCAAATTCAGTTAGCCTTGAGGGACACATGGAGCAGGATCTATGTATCAAGGAACTAAGGAAGAGCAATAGGCAACATACTACAAATGTGCAACTCAGGGACTATGTTTGTTAAACATTGTGTGATATAATTTATCTCTCTCTTCTTTTGGACTCCTTAGGGAAAATATTGTTCATCTTGTTCCTTTCTAAAAATATTCATTCCTTGATTTCAAGTGTTGAAGCTATCAAGTGGAGACTATAGAGTTTATTCCTTATAACAAATACACTCTTACTATTACAACATTCTCTATTTTTATGGTTTAGTATTACAACTATTCATAATTGTTTATGACTGTTCATTTGTTGCTATAATTCAAATCAATGGTTCTGCATCTCTTCAATTTTTTTTAATCTTAACATCTTACATAAATATAATTTACTGTCAAATTAAATTTGTAAAATATAATTTAATGTCCTAATTAGTATATCTTAATAACAAAATGGTTTAACAAAGACCAATCACAATTAAAACAATGTTACAATTTTTTTACATGTTGGAGAGCTAATTCATATCCTTTTGTTTTTAGACACAAAATATCATTAAAAGAACTAAAATATTAATTTCCTCTAAAAAGAGAAACGGCTTAATTTAATTTTTTTATTTATTTTATCCAATTTTATATCACTATACACGGTTGAGTTTGATTTATTAGTTTTTGGAATCAATTTAATTTGATTCATTTGGTCCAAATTAACTTAATATGTTAAAATGTATAATTAGAGACGATTTTTTAAACACTACAATTTAAGCACTACGTATTAAAATCAGTTTTAAAAAATCAATCATTTTGTTAAAATATTACGTTGTGAAACAGCAACTACAGTAAAAATAATGTAAAAGGATAAAATAAATTAACCAAAAAAATATAGGATAAATGATTAACCGGGTTATTTAATGTGTGCAAGGTTGTTAATTTAATCCTTAAAGTAATAAAAACTGCCATTTAATCTATTACAATTTAGTAATAAAATATTCTTAATTTAGTGTCAAATTAAAATTATATTTTAATAATAAAATAGTCTTACAAAAATTATTACAGTAATAACAATAATTTTTTTATTTAATCTCTCACATATTAATTAATTCCTAAATGTCATAATTTAACAATAAAATAATTTTTAATCAACCTTGTTATTTGCCAAAATATATATCATAAATCAGTAGTCCCTGATCTGATTTGGCACCAGGTCAAAACGCGATTCTCCCTCAGGAACGCGAATCCAAACGCACTTGCTTCTGCGTTTCCAATTCCTTTAATCACAAGCGAAGAAAGTCGGTGACGTTCATCAGAGCGAAAAACGCCGTCGTTTCGGAGAGCTGAAGTTCCGTCCCTGTCACATTTTCATTCCGATGTAGATGACATTGTTCTGTCTCTTTCTCTCTGCGGGTAACCCAAACACCAATGAGGCAGCACAAGCAGGTTTCAGCCCTTAACCGGCGACCCACCGTCCTTTATCTGGTGTGCGCCGCCGCATTCTTCTCCCTCCTCCTCTTCTACATCCAATCCTCTTTCTTCGCAGGTATTTTCACCATAACCACACCACACTTATAACATCAATCATTCTAATTCAGTTTTCTTATTTTCCGTTTAAATTTGCATGTTCAGGGTCCTTCTCTTCGGATCGCAACTCCGAAAGTATCCGCGTCTTGTCTAAATTTCAGTCCAGTGTTCAGCAATGTGTGGTAACTGTTCGATCTGAAACTTTCCTCCCTCATGAATAATACTGATATGGTTATTTATTTATTTATCTTATCATTTCTCAATATTATTGATGTGTAACTCCAGTTACACTCACTTCCAATTCTGATAGAAAAGCACATAAAAAACACTTAAGGAACTGAATCTAAGTCTTGTTGTGCTTTTAATTTTTATTTCCTTAAAAAGTAGAATTTAGTTGTGTTATGTGCTGAGGTTGGGAATTGAAACAGGATCACAGGGGGCTAGGACTCACTGCTCATATTATTGACCATTGTAAATTGATCCTTAAATACCCTGAAGGTACCAACAGCACTTGGGTATGTCTTTCTGTCTCCTCAATCCTGAGTTCTGAGACCTCTTGTTTGATTTAATGTGTCGTTAATAGCCAAATTTTTTATTTTTTTTTCCGATGTTTAACTTATTGCAGTACAACGCACAGTTTAAGAAATTTGAGCCGTTGGAGTACAGTTATGATGTGTGTGAGACAATCCTGTTGTGGGAACAGGTGCATTGTCATGACACTCCTTTAGTTCCTGTTTAAGTTGAACTTTTAGAATGATACTAGTGCTGATGTGTTGAGATGTTGCAGTATCGGAACATGACAACTGTGTTGACAAGAGAGTATCTTGATTCTCGACCTGGTGGTTGGGTGGATTATGCTCCACAAAGGATAGCACAGTTGTATGGATCTTGAAACCTTATTTCATGTTTGTTTATTGGATTGCATGTGTTATCAGTTAGTGTGTGTGGTAATGCCTTTTCTTCTCGTAGGGGGACAAAGAAGTGCACTAACAAGACTCTTTGCGAAGAGAACCTCAATGTGTTATTGCCTGCAAAGCCCCCATTTCACCCACGGCAGTTTCGAACTTGTGCTGTTGTTGGGAATTCTGGGGACCTTTTGAAGACTACATTCGGGGAAGAAATTGATAGCCATGATGCTGTTTTTAGAGACAATGAGGCCCCTGTTAATGAGGTAAACATGTTAACTGATCGTAATGGGCCAAAGTTTTAACAATTTCTTCTTTCAATTTCCATTGTCTTGAAATCCTGTTAGTTTATCCAAATCATAGATGAAACTGACCACTTGCTTCTACGTTATCCAACCATTATATTTTTACTTCTGAACAAGATGCCAAGAAGTGATATAGCATTTATCTGATATGCTATTAAAAGAAATTGCGGATACTTATTTTTTCTGTTCATGGATTGTGTAGAAATATGCCAAATATGTTGGTCTTAAGAGGGATTTCCGTCTAGTTGTCCGAGGTGCTGCTCGTAACATGGTCCCTATTCTAAACGGATCTGGTAAGTTATTATTGTTGAAAATATTTAAACAAAAATGTGAAACTTCTGTTGAAATTGTGGGCCATATGGGTTGAGTTGGGAATCTATCCACAATCTCTATCCACTGTGAAATATAGCTTTAATATTTTTATTAAAGATTTGACATGCAAAACATCACTATGGAACAAAGATATCCAATCTAGATTATCACCTCAATGTTCATCTATCATTTGTAACATGTTGAAAAATATGTAAAACTAGAAAAACTTACAAACAAAAACTTTAGGGGACCAGGCCAAAACTCATGATAACAAAATCAAGAAATCCTACACTCAGGTAACCCATACTTGTTCCTAGAAAACTTCCCCTAATAAATTCTGGCATAATATCAAACAAATAAAACTCATGTTTTTCTTCAAAACCGTAGTTGGCAAGTTTATCATCACATATATTACCCTCTCTATAAATATGATACAGAAAAAAAAAATGCATAGAAAGAACAAAGTTGAAGACATCTAATCCAGCTCCCTCGAGGATTTGCCATGGTACAAGATGAACATCCTTCGAAGCTTCAGTCACAAGCTTCACATCTCATTCCTACCAAAGTTTGTGTTGCCCCCTCTTATATGCTTGTTCAATAGGCTATAATAGTAGCCACCTATTTATGCCACAAATCCTCCCATTAAATCACCTCTAGTGCCTTGAAAAAAAAAAAACAATAATTGCAATGGTAGCATGTCCAAGACTCCCACGTGCCAATCCATTTGTGTTGCACTTAACACTTAAGGTATTCAGAAGAAAAGACTGAGTTGCACACTTTTGGCATTCAGTTTTTATATATATGTGTGTGTGTGTGTGTGTGTGTGTGTGTATCTTAGAATGTGAACCTTTAACCTAACTTAACATCACAAAATTGGCTTGTAAGGTAAGTTTTACATCCAATTATGTATTATAATTTGGTCATATCTCTAATTGATGTGAAACCTCCAATACATCCCCTCGTGCCAAAGACTAGACATCTTGAGCTTGAGATTAGATATTTGTAGGTGGTTCGATAGCGACTTGCTATAGGTCTAACAAACCTCTCTAGGATAAGCTCTTATGCTATCTTAGAAAGAGAATTTTAATCCTAACTCAACTTTACAAACCGACTTGTAAGGTTGGGGTCCTTATATACTATAATTTGATCATATCAATAGTCAATGTGGGATGTCCAACAATATACACACACTAATAGAAAAGAAAGCAAATTACATTGTGCTTATAGATGACATAAGGCTACAATTCAGAATAGGGGAGAAGATAACAACTTTTTATAATGACAATATATTATCTAAAATTTAAATTTAACACTTTCTCTAGTTGGAGCATATAAATTATATGTACCAAGATTGGAACATATGAATTGAATTTGAGACCCTCTCAAAAGACTTTGTCAATGCTACCTGCAAGTTGAGCATTCATGTTGACAAATTTAGTAGAAGTTTCCTTTGTTAGCAACTTCTCTCAAATAAAATTACAGTGAATCCTTATATGTTTAGTTCTTTCATGGAACATTGGGTTATAGGTAATGCCAAGGGTTGCATGGTTGTCACGATATAACTTCATTTATTGAATATCACAAAATCTTAACACTTCAAGTTGTTTAATCCATATCATTTCACAAGTGACTGTGGCCATAGCTACATAGCTTTGTACTCTGCTTCTGTACTAGACCGTGCAACAACATAGAAATGTAGAAGTTCACTAGATATTATGAGATTTTAATCCTGATTTTTTTTCTTGTTTTTGTTTGTCTGTTAGGTCATGATATCTATATAATGAAAGGATTAAAACTTTCGTTCTTTTGCAGACACTGAGGTTCTCATAATCAAAAGTCTGACACACAAAGAAATCAATGCAGTTATAAAGGTGAGAATCTGTTCTGTGATAACTATTATATTGGATGCTTTTTGGTATATATCAGTACAGATGGGAGCAACTGGATACCTTGCTACTTACTAGAATAGGTTTATCTGCATTTTTTTTTTTGAACTACCTTTTATGGCAGACCATACCCAATCCGGTCTATCTCTTCCAAGGAATTGTACTACGTCGAGGTGCCAAAGGAACTGGAATGAAATCTATTGAGTTAGCTCTCTCCATGTGTGATATTATTGATATATATGGATTCACTGTTGATCCAGGATACACTGAATGGTGAGTTTCTCTATGTTGATATTTATTATTTCTCAAATTCTTGGTGTTTCCTCCATTGATACTCCAAATCTTAATTTTTAAATTATTTGTTTATTTATTTTGTAAATGTAAGGTTGTGATACTAAGACTTTCATACATTATCTTCCCTTTTTATCATTTTTTTCTTTAGGACAAGATACTTCTCTAAGCCTAGGAAGGGACACAATCCGCTTCAAGGAAGAGCATATTACCAACTTCTAGAATGTCTTGGGGTATACATTAATTATAAATTTCTACACAATATATGTAGTATGTATATTTCATAATGTTTTGGCTTTGGGTTTTTATGTCAGGTAATCAGGATTCACTCGCCCATGAGATCTAAGAGGAGGGAAGACTGGTCAGATATACCTAGTAGAGAAATGATAAGCCAGGCACATGCAGCAGCTTTGCGCTTGAAAAGGAATCAAGACGGTCAGAGAGGTGATTTAGGGCAGTTTGGCAATTGTAAGGTGTGGGGCAATGTGGATCCAGAGAACAGTGGACCTGTCTCAGGATCACCAGACATGAGTGATGTCAGGAAATATTCAAATTATAATAAATGGGAAGTCATGCCTTTTGAGAGTTTGAGGAGGGAAGCACAGGATCATTATAACCAGATGCAAGGGGTCTCTCTATATAAAATGGACGGCAATAGGTTGGATGATCTAGTCTGTGTTAGTCATTCCTTAAAATCTGAGGCGTAAATGGTGGCTTTGCTTTCTATTGTTATTGTTGGATCATGCCCAACCGTCTTCTATAGAATCTGGGTTGAAGTTACACTCTGAGGGTTGCTAACATAGCTCCCCCCAACAGCGTTCTGTTTCTTCACTTATTGAAGCCAGAGCGTAGCACCAATCTCAACTCCAGGTGAAAAAATGTTGGAGTGAATATGCATAATTCCACCAATCCAGATGATTCATGGTAGGGTCTAGAAATCACACTGCAGGAATTCTGAACACAGAAATTTGTTGTACCATTTTTTTTTCAGTTTTGGAATGGACAGTCCTTAGTCCGTAGTATGATAGATGTCTGTCATCTATAATGTATTAATTGGCCAGAGAAGTGTCTGCAAAGAGACATTTTTTGTGATGATTTATAAAAGAAAGTGATAGTGAGCTGTTTTGTTTTACAAAATTTTCAATGTATCTATTTCGTTGCTAAGCCAGTTTTTCCCCTTTATTCATGTTTTTTCGCTTTTGCTCCTCTTGCCAGTCCATATCGGGGTTTGTTACCCCAAATTGCTGCTTGACTTATTTTGCTGAATTTACCTTTTCATTTGTTTACTAATTGGTCAGCCTCAAGATCAATAGCTCTTCAAATATCTGTGACTCGTGCAGCATGTTATCTATTGTTGGATTGATATACTAAAAGTTGGTCCTATTCTACCAACATTTAACTAGTTCTATTTGGCAATTCTCAATTGTAAAGTTGTGCAGATAAAAAGTAAAGCAGATGCTCTCCAGATGCACTCCTTAGTACATTGACAGCCTTATAGTGGTTTGGAAACATGAATACACGAAGCCAAACAGTGTTCCTGAACTCAACCTGTTATCAATGGAAGACGTTTTTACTGAAATTGTAACAGCCATGAAGAGTGTGGTTGCCATGCCTATTTCTAGATCTTTTGCAACCCAAAATTAATTTCGCTTGAAAAAGAATGCCTTGTTAAGTTATCCATCAGCAAACTCATTTTTTACTTCGTATTTCGTTTTCTTCCCCCTTAAAAAAACTGATCCTACACCAGCTTATCAATTTTACTGCAATGGAGTAACAAATCTGGTAAGAATCATGTGAGAAGTCTGACTGGAAGAAAGTAAAGAAAACTATATTATGAGTCAAACTTCTATTCAAAGTTCAATTAACTTTTAATTTGATCAAACACATTAAGCAGTTAAAGATAACCAAACGAGAAGGTAAAAGGTAAAAAATAGCTCTAAAGGGTATATTCATTTTAAGGATGTAACTTCTCTAACAAATACTTTATTCCTTTACAAAACTTAAATCTAAAAACTTATGAGAAGAAGAAAAATCAGGGTTGATATTATGATTTCAATGATCAAAAAATTCCAAGAGCTACATAATAAATATCTTGAGCTGATGGAACCCGCTATTGCAGGACGATCCCGAACACAAAAAGACAACCTTATCCTCCTATACCTTAAATATCTCACTTGATTACACTCTACTATTACATCCTAAACCTTATCTCACTCCATTATCCTCTATAAATAGGAATCACTGCTCCTCATAATCTTAATCCAAGCTCAAAGTTCAGCAAACCAACACCTTCAAGATGCAAACAGCTTTAACCTTTGCTGCCCCCAACGTTGTGCCTTTGGCACCCACAAAGACCGTCACCCATCTCACCAACTTCCCTACCAAATCGAAACCCCCACGCCCCTCCCCTCGTTACTCTCCAATAAGGGTTGCAACTGTGGAACCTGACACTTCAACAGTGGACTACAACTCGGCCTTCTCGTAAGCCATTCCTTCCAACTCCCTTGCATGCATGTTTTTCTAAGACAACATGTGTGAGTTTGTCTGTTTTGATGGTTGCTTTGTTTTCAGAGTGTTTCCAGCAGAAGCATGTGAAACTATAGGAGGGGAAGCCTGCATGGCACAGATGTACCCTGAAGCCAAGCTTCAGCCACAGGCTAAGAACGACACACCACGAGTAGCTAGTGAGAACGTTGAGAGAGAGTACCTTGAATACAATGATCCTCAGACGTAAGATCTCTCATCAAGCAAATAGATACCCTTCTACAAATACCAGATCAATTGAGATTAATTTTCACATACTCTTGTTATAAAGATTTATATGCAGAATGGATCTATAAAATTCAGAATATACTCGTTTTATTGACTTCATTGCTAGATATGAATTCGCTCAGTGGAAAACCATTATGATATTTTGGACTGTGTTTTGCAGGGTATTCCGAGGAGAGGCTTGTGATGATCTTGGAGGAGCTTTCTGTGAGCACGAGTTTCAGAAGAATGTGTACTAGAGCAAACACAAACCCTCGTGTTTTCATGCCAACTAATTTTTCATATCAACTTCTAGTAATTGTAATGTTGGTTGTATATAAGGTATAGACTATTATACACTAAATTTGATAGCTTTGGTGCTCTCTTCTTGACTAGTTTAAAATTAAATAAAATAGAAGAAATAGAGTTACTGGGCAATCTTTTGGTTCTCTATATAATTCTTTAACAATTTTTTTAAAATATAATTTGATTTTCTACGAACAAACATCAACTTTTCTTATTCGATCCGGTAAATCTGTGGATGAAATAGAGATTTTGATATTATGTTTTAGACGAAAATTCACTTTCCCTTGCAATAATTTTGTGATAAAAAAATGATACTTTTACATCTATAACTTTTCGACTCATTTTAATAATATAATAATATATATTATTACTTGTTCTAGGAAAAGTTTTGAGATACACCTAAACCTTTAAATGGAGTTGGTACATAGATCTACTTATATGTTCTAAAAGGTTAACTTCAGTGTGTGTTGAAATTACATGATGTACGTACATGTGTTGTTAAAAATCAAACTTATATATATATATATATATATATATATATATATATATATATATATTTTTTTTGTGTGTTTGTGTG
>Ga0209489_101389_pt1 | contig 49597 bp, 23 predicted proteins | sample SiratrowhiteBW_FD_187527 | JGI IMG/M metagenome (GOLD analysis project Ga0209489, IMG submission 187527) | Root nodule microbial communities of legume samples collected from California, USA - Siratro white BW (SPAdes) (version 2) | ecosystem: Host-associated > Plants > Roots > Nodule | place... | reverse complement strand
AAAAAAAAAAAAAAAAAAAACCAAAAAAAAAAAAAAAAAAAAAAAAGGAAAGAGGTATAAAAAATGAAGAACAAAGATAGAAAATAAAACCTATACAACATATACTGAATAAGAAATCATTTTACTAATTATGCATATAAACCGACAGGATATATACTAAACCGATAGGACATATACTAAATAGAACCGATAGGGCATATACTTAATAGAAATACCTCGTTTTACTAGTTTTGCTTGTTACGGTGACATACGGGGTAAAATGATTTCATTGATTTTATGCCTTTACTCTGGGACAGGTTTAAGTAATTTTATACATAATTGTTGCAAGTTTGAGGAACGGATTTTCGGTTTTTTTATCTTATACAATTATATATCTCTAATTTTTGCTAATTTGTTCTCTCAATAAGAGTTTGTTTTTGATTTTTCAGGGTTTGAAAAAGATTTTTATAACTTTTGTTATTTACACGCATAAAGTAAAAATTTCCGAAATTTTATCCTCGAATGACTGTATCATTTTTTTTTTTTCAAAATTTAAAAGAAGATCAAAGTTCGAAATAATAGAAGATAAGAAGAACGAATGGGAATGGAAGAGACAAGAGAAGACACATAAAATAAAAATATTAAGAATTTGTTAAATGGAAATTGCCTTATTATATATATATATATATATATATATATATATATATATATATATATATATATAATTAAGAATTTACTTTTATTTAGATATATTGAGAATATTTTAAAATAAAAATAATAAAAATATTGTTGACAGATTTGTTAAATACAAATAATAATTTGTATTTTAAAAAAGGAATTATCTTTGTTTAGATTTGTTCAAGTTTGACTAGGAATAAAATAATAAATAAATAAAAATGCTTATTGTTTCAATTTATTCTTAAATTTTCAAAAATCATGTTGACTTCCTTTTTTAAATATAAAATTTGCAGAATGAAATTCTTTATTGTCCTATAGACATTCTTAGTATTTTTTTATAGGTGTATTGTATTAGTTAATTTTTTTTTTTTCAACAATTTCAATTTTCAATTCATTTTTTTATTTGCATATTTGATCTTTTTAATCATCAATCAATAGCAAATGTTTAAATTGAATTTTAAAAAAAAACTCAAAAGGAAATCGTTAATAATAAAAGTTTTATATCGTAATTTAAGTATTTTTATTATAAACTTATTATTTTATTTTATTAGAATGCATTATAATTTTATTATAATATAATTTATATATTATTGTTAAATCATTAAACGGTCAAAGTTCTTTTAAATAATCTAATTATCTAATAAAATATTCATAGGTCTTTATTAAAAATATATATAAACAAAGTGCAAATTCAGATAAATATTTTCAATGTTATTTTATTAGATTAATTTTGCATATTTTCTTTTAAATTTAAAAGGCTTAAATTAGTTTTATTCTACTGATTGTTTTAATGCACTGCATGAACTACTAATTAGGAAATTTAATTTGAATTGAATATTTTTATTTAATTTTTTTATTAATGTTGCTTATGGGTTTATTAATGAAAAGATCTTAAATATGGTTTCATAATAGAAATATGTTTTAAATCAAATTTAGCCCATTCAACTGTTTTTTTTTTTTCCTTCATCTTTACTTTCTATATTCATCTTCAACCAAATATTCGAGGGAATACATTTGTTTGTGCAAAACATTTTGATCCACGGTTACATGAGCGATGCAGCCAAATCATGGCCACATCCTATAATTATTATAATGTAACCCTTTTAGTGGAAACCAAACAAGTCTTCTTCATCTCCCATTTCGTGTCACAACACAACACCACAATTGTACGTAAGCAAAAAGGAAAAACGAAGAGAACCCATAGATCATTGAAATTGAAAGCTACCCAATAGAGAAACTCACACAGTACACAAATAAAAAAATCTTAAATTCCAGATTCCATTTTATCCCGCAACGTAACGTAAGCACAACTATATCCCTATATCTGAGTGCTGCTCTGATCATACAAAATGGCACACTTAAATGTTCAATACATGTTCATAAATGTATGCTTAGATTAATTTCTTACATCCTTAGCTCCACATTTGAAGGATTTAGAACTAAAACATGAATACATATATAATATTTTTAACTATAAATTTGTTTTTCTAAATAAGAAATAAATCATATAAGGTTGAAATTAAAATTTCAAAAATAAATTTTACTTTACCCAAACACCTGTTAAACACACATTTTTTATTCTAACATAGCTGTAACCACGTTATAAAAACTACAACCTTAATTATTTTGTAGTATAACCCATAGAAGCAATCAAAACCATTTGCCCTCCAACATGTCACCCTCAATCTCCGACGAACACGGCGAAATGTCAAGTACCGCCACCCCTCTCCTCTCCGGCAACCGGTGGCTCCCCTCCTCCGTCAAACTGAAAACAACCCTTTTTTCAGAGCTCTCCGGCGCGGTGGGTGACCTTGGAACATACATACCCATCGTGCTGGCTCTCTCTCTGGTCAACAACTTGAATCTCACTACCACACTCATCTTCACTGCGCTCTACAACATCGCCACCGGCTTGCTCTTCGGCCTCCCCATGCCCGTCCAGCCCATGAAGTCCATCGCCGCCGTCGCCATCTCCGCCGCGCCCCCTCTCACCATCGCCCAGATCTCCGCCGCCGGCCTCTCCGTTGCCGCCGTCCTCCTCGTCCTCGGAGCCACCGGTCTCATGTCCGTCCTCTACCGCTACCTCCCACTGCCCGTCGTCCGCGGCGTCCAACTCTCCCAGGGCCTCAACTTCGCCTTCTCCGCCGTCAAATACATTCGCTACGACCAAGACCTCGCCAAATCAAAATCCGGCCCTCCCCGCCCCTGGTTCGCCCTCGACGGCGTCGCCATCGCCCTCGTCGCCGTACTCTTCCTCGTCCTCACCACCGGCGCCGGCGACGACCCTCCACCACCGCAACAAGACGAAGAAGAAGAGAATGAGAACAGAGTAAGGGTTCGCCGGAGGTTGAGCGTTTTGTCAACTATCCCCGCGGCGTTGATAGTGTTTTTGTTTGGTTTGGTGTTGTGTTTTATTCGCGACCCTTCGATTTTCGGCGATCTTAGGTTTGGGCCTTCGAAGATTTCGGTGGTTAAGATTACCTGGGAAGATTTCAAAGTTGGATTTGTCAGCGCCGCAATTCCCCAGATTCCGTTATCCGTTTTGAATTCAGTTATTGCGGTTTGTAAGCTATCCGGGGATTTGTTCCCCGAACGTGAAGCTTCGGCGATGCATGTTTCGGTGAGTGTGGGACTTATGAATTTCGTGGGGTGTTGGTTTGGGGCCATGCCCTGTTGCCACGGAGCTGGAGGTTTGGCGGGACAGTACAGGTTCGGAGGTAGGAGTGGTGCTTCGGTGGTTTTCCTTGGGATTGCGAAGCTGGTGCTTGCTTTGGTGTTTGGGAACTCTCTTGGAAGAATCTTGGGTGAGTTTCCAATTGGGATTCTTGGGGTGCTTTTGTTGTTTGCAGGAATTGAGTTAGCTATGGCTGCTAGAGACATGAACACTAAACAAGAGTCGTTTGTTATGCTTGTTTGTGCTGCTGTTTCACTCACTGGTTCCAGTGCTGCTTTAGGGTTTTTTGTTGGCATTGTTCTCTACTTGCTCCTCAAATTGAGGGAGCTTGAATATGGCTTTTGCTCATCCAAAACCACCAAGTCTTCTCCCCAGGAACATCATGCTACCTTAATTGCCTAGACAACAATTCTTGTTCTTATGTATGTTCTGTATGCAATTATTTGCAATTAGTTTATGGTCCAGAAAATGATCACCAATGTTGTGATCATGTGGGAATGTTTCTGTATTAGTATTGGTCTAATAATTTTGAGTTAGGGTGTACAGTGTATAACTAAATATAGTAACAGATATTAGCGTTTGAATAAAGGACTTTTGGCAAACCACAATGCCGGTGGTGTGGGGAACATGTGAAGATGGCTCAAAAATACTTGGCACTTCGGAGTTCATACATAGTTCGGTGTTTGGATTTTGGATTTACTCGCTTTTCTCTGAACTCCTTAAACCTCAAAAGGGCTTATTCTGCTCCCGAATACAAACATTTCTCTGAACTCCTTAAACCTCAAAAGGGCTTATTCTGCTCCTGAATACAAACAAACAACATGCATAATGTAATTTAATAATAAATATATTAGTAAAGTATTGTGATAAAGTATTTCAAGTTCTAGAAAATTGATTTTCAAGTATATGTTGTGTTGCAGACCTGTGGTTAGTTGACTATTAGTTGTAACTAATAGTCCATGTTACACAATCCTGATTGTGATTTCTTAGATCTGTTTATTTCAATTTTATGTTCATCTCACATTGTTACATATATTTTTGTTTTTTTTTTCCTAAAAATTGCCCTTTCACCAAATGATAGGTGGGTGCTTTGCTATGGGCAAACATAAAGTAAGAGAAACAGAAAAGTTAAGTTTTACAAGCTCAAAGCAGAAATGATTGGAGAGATTGGAAGTTCAAAATATTCTATTGATGGAAAAAAATAAAAAAGAGAATAAAAGAAGCATAACAATGAACACTAACTATGTAAAAAACAATACAATGAATTTCACAATTCTTTAAAAGTATATATTTATTAACAAGTAATTTTGATATCTGTAAAAGAATAATATATTCAATTTTTTTACAGTTAAACAATCTTAATACAGCTTACATATACCTGTAATCACTAACGTAAAATGCTAACATATTTTTCATCATAATAGATGTTAAAAGCCTATTATTAAAATTATGATTAACATCCTATTTGAATAAATAACTAACTTTGCTATTAAATATGACAATCTGCTTGTTTAAAACTTAATAAGATGTTAACAATGGATTATGATTATTAATTTTAAAGAAATAAAGGTCAAATTTATAGTTAAATTTTTTATAAGAACCAAAATTGAAGCATCATAAATATATGAAAAAAAAGACATGTAATTCTTTTATATTCTATAAAGTTAATTTGAAAATATATTTTTTACATTCCAAAAATAATCATTCTAAAATTGATCATATTCTGCTTATTTCAAAATGATCATCGTATACTGCATAAAACATTTTTATATTCAATATTTTAATGATTATGTTATTTTGATTCTGATCTGTAAGAGTTTAATAATACTGTATAAATTGAAACCATTCATTAAACAAATTCGATGACTTTTATGTAATAGCTAAACAAAATTAGAAAACCCTTTTAGGAAAAATATTTTAAAAAAGAAAGCTGACTATATTTATTAATTAGTAGGGTATATTTAACAACTGCCTTGTTTATCCAAATCCTGATCGGGCCATCAGACCCACACTCACTAATAAAGCAATCTCACTTCTTTTTCATTGCTTATTATCTTAATCATTATTATTATTATTATTAATTATATAATATAATTATTTTAAAATGGACGAATCACTTTAAAATAACATCTAAATAAAAATGTTTTCCCTTGGCATTTGACGGAAAAAAGCGAATTACGAAAGGTGTTTACGGCGGAGAAGGGTGGCGCGGATCTGAGGGTGAGGGTAGAATTGTAAATACATGACAGTTGTTTTGCTTGATGAAGAAAAATATTGTACTATATTGATTCTTATTGGTAAAATAATATTAAGTGTGATGAATTAAAATATATTTAAGATTTGTAAAAGAAGAAGATTTCGATTGAAGTTAAAAAGTATTATTAAAAGTATTCACTGCTCATAATTGATTTAATGTTCAAATTTTGTTTCTTTAACGCCATAAAAGTGTCCTATTTAATATAATAGAGAGAAAAAAAACAGTTTATTATCGTGACAGATATTTTCTTAATTATATAAAAGAGTCCAATATATTTTTGTTATACATGAGAAAGTTACCAAAATTATAATATTGATTCAATAAACACTAGCATATTATAAGAGTATTAAATTTTGTTATGTAAAATATAGTTTGTCAAGTTATTCCATAAAAAATAATAATATACTTTGTACCGATAATATAAGAGAATAAAAACTAAAATGCTTAGTATGATACAATATAAAAAAAAATACTGAACTTTTGAATAAACTCAATTTCAAATTCCAAACATTTAGTTATTGGTTGGTTTTTCAAATTACTTGATTGAAAACTTTATCTTATTTATACTAGTTTATCACTCTTTTTCAATTTTAATATAAAGAGTTGAGTAATTTATGCTCAAGTACTCAAAAACGAAAAAGTGTTAGAGAAATGATAGCAAAACTAAACTTTATACTATTATATATTCAATAAACTCAAAATTTTCTTGTATATAGTAAATATAGTTAAAGATTAAAAAACATTTGTATTTATCACAACCAAGAACATACACCTTCAAAGTTCTTGAAGTAGAAACTAACTAAAAACCAATCAATAAATAGTCTTCTTCAATTCAATTCAAAAGTCTTCTTACCATATTAAAAATCAAATAAAGATTTGTGTATTGGGTTACAAATAAAGAATCCAATGGAGCATTTAAAAAAAAAAAAATAAAAAAAATCCATAGATATAAATACATTTTTATTGTGTTTTAATATAATATAATATTGTGTTTTAATATAATATAAAAAATAATCATAGTTTGAGTGTTTGCAATATTAGAATGATTCTTCTATTTACCTGATACAATTGAATGTTTTGAACAGATTATCATAAAGTGTCCGTAATTTTTTTTAATTACACTCTACTATGCAAATGCAATGAGAATGAGAATGTTTTCCTTATTAGAAAGCATATTCTTGAAAAGTCATATCAGTAATTTTTTTAATTACATTCGAAAGAACCATATAATCTTATAATAATATTCTGTTATTTAGTTAGAACTTTGACTTGCGTTATAATAAATTGAGTCATGGTAAATGTAAAGGTAGCAGATGATTTGAGACTTTGAGATTAGCTAGCTTCCCTGTCATTTTTATTTAGATGTTATTTTAAAATGGACGAATCACTTAAATATATTGAAGGGGTTAAAAAGCAAAGTGTGCATTTAAAAGTTTTAATCAAAATCTAAAGAGGCTTAGGTCGAAAAGATGTCGTGATTATTGATTTGTTGCCTTTTCTAAATCATCTTCTAAAATTATTCACCACTCCATTAATTAATTTTATTTTTTACGTTTCATGGCTAATACATTTTACCAATACATGAAATTATAATTTTATATCATTACAATAATGTATGTTAAGTTTTATTAAAATTAAACATCAATAAAAAATAATTTTTATTTAAAAAATATATATTGCTTATATTTTAATATTATTATTAAATAATTTAAATTAGTATAAAATTTGTAAACATAATCTATATATTAAATAAATTTTCAATTTAATGATAATTTTTTTAAAAAGGCTTTATACACAATATCATAGTAAATACAATATATGTTCTTCCGCAATCATATTAAGATTTTGAACTAAAAATTTTATTAAATGCATTACATGTTACAACAATGAAACTTTTAAATATGACGGAATATAACATCTAACAGTTAATTATTATATTATATATATATATATATATATATATATATTTTAAATTTTTTAATTGAAAGATTTATTCTTTCATTCACTACTCACACGCATATTATAACTTTTTTTTAAGTCTTGCTTAAATAATAATTTATGTAACAATAAGGAAAGAGTCAATTTATAGTTGACTTCTGCCTACGGATTATATTTTATGCATTATAATTTATAAATAAATAAATAAATATATATATATATATATATATATATATATATATATATATATTCTAATATATATTATTTCCTTCGCATTATAATATACATTATAATATATATTGTTTTTTCCCTAAAAATTGCCCTTTCACCAAATGATAGGTGGTTGCTTTGCTATGGGCAAACGTAACGTAACGTAAGAGGAACAGAAAGAGAATAAAGTAGAAGTTCAAAATATTCTATTAAAGAAAAATAAAAAAGATAATAAAAGAAACATAACAAAAAATGAACACTGAATATGTAAAAATAATATAATGAAGTTCTCAATTATTTAAAATTATTCATCGTGGTTCTGTCTAAGTCTTATCAAACAACTAACTAACATTAATTTCTAACTCTTACCAAAGAACTTACGTTAATGTCATATTTTTCTCATCGTTTCAATTATACGCATCATTAGGCTATTATTCTCTGCATCGCAATTAAAAGTGAGTTTATATTGTTTTGTTTTCAATTTGTATTTTTTTTTGTTGATGTTTGTTTATCGATTTTGAAATACAATTTGTACATATTTCATAAAACACGTTGTGTAATAATATAAAATAGAATGAACGAATTCATCTATGCATACCATTTTAGAACATTACAAGATCAACATTTCCATTGTAATTTTTAGAATTGTCATTCTATTAATGACTTTTTTATTTTTTATTTCATAATGATTATTCTATAATATATATAATTTGGAAAGGTCATTTCAAAATGTATATATTTATATTTACTTAAACCTGTTTTTGATTCTCATATATTTATTAACACGTAATTTTGATATTTATAATATAAACAATTTTAATACAACTTAAATATATCATTTAATTACTAACGTAAAATGATAACATGTTTTTAACATAATAGATGTTAATTTGTTTTTATTAAAACTGTTATTAACATCCTGTTTGAATAAATAACTAGCTTTGTTATTTAAGGCAAACATGACTACCTGCTTGTTAAAAACTTTAATATATTAACAATGAATTAAGATTATTAATTTTGAAGAAATAAAGGCCAAATTTATAATGAAATTTTTATAAGAATCAAAATTACACCATCATAAATATATGACAACAAAAAAATAAATGTAGTCTTTTACATTCTATAAAGTTAATTTCAAAATATATTTTTTACATTCCAAAAATAATCATTTTAAAATTGATCGTATACTGCATAAAAATATTTTTATATTCAATATTTTAATGATTATGTTATTTTGGTTCTAATCTGTAAAATTTTAATAATACTGTATAATGAATTTTTAATAAATTACAAAATAAATAAAACTATAATCTGCCAGACAAGAGGCCCTCTGAGTCTGGATACATATATCTCTATTTCCTTTTCTTTCAACCATCTTTTTTTTGTTTCAAAATAACTTTATAATTTCATCTTCAATTTCAAATTGAAACCATTCATTAAACAAATTCGATGACTTTATATAATAGTTAAAAAAATTAGAAAACCCTTTTAGGAAAAATATTTTTTAAAAAATGGTATATTTATTAATTAGGTAGGATATATTTAACAACTGCCTTGTTTATCCAAGTGTCCTGATTGGGCCATCAGACCCACAGTCACTAATAAAGCAATCTCATTTCTTTTTCATTGCTTATTATGTTAATTATTATTATTATTATTATTATTAATCATATAATATAATTATTTAAATGGATTAATCACTTTAATATACAGAAGGGGGTAAAAGCAAAGTGTGAATTTAAAAGTTTTAATTAAAATCTAAAGAGGCTTAGTTGATTTGTTGCGTTTTCTAAATCATCTTCTAAAAATTATTGACCACTCCATTAATTTTATTTTTTACTTACATTATTAATAAATTTTACCAATACATATATGAAATTATAATTTTATATCATTACAATAATTTATGTTAAGTTTTATTAAAATTAAACATCAATAAGTCAAATAATTTTTATTTAAAAAATATAGATTGCCTATACTTAATCTTATTATTAAATAATTTTAAATTAGTATAATCTATAAAATTAGTATATATAGATTATATTTATAAATATAATCTATATATTAAATAAAATTTCAATTGAATGATAATTTCTTTTAAAAAGGCTTATACGATATCATAATAAATACAATATATGTTCTTCTGCAATCATGTTTAATTTATGTAACAATAAACAAATATTAAATTTATAGTTGACTTCTGCCTACGGATTATGTTTTATGCATTATAATTTATAAAATATATATTGCTATTTTCTTACATAATATATAATTAGTTGTTTGATGTAGTAAACATATCTAATTTATTTATTGGTTAATAATATTTTATCCTCACAATTTTAATTTATTATATTTTAACTGTATCAATCGAGGTATCTGAATGTGATAAATATTCAATTTTAATATTTTACATACAAAATATTACAATGATACATTTTTAATTCTTAAATATATTATAAGTCACTATCATTGTCGTCTCATAAAAAAAGTAATTTCGTTATATAAACACAGTTTATATTTTTACTGAGAATATAATTCATATGTTTTTCTACACTAATATAATTTATATCGTATTCTATCAATAATATTTGATTTTACATTTAGTACAATAACAATTTGTTTGTTATAGTTTGTAACAAATATTAAATAAGATTAAAATTTGCTTTATTCTTTATACTAATTATGTATGAACAATCATAATTTAACAAGGAATTAAAAGATACAGTGGATTTATTAAATTTAGCTGATATATATATATATATATATATATATTAATGTGGCCTTTCAATTTCTTTAAATATTTTACAAAAATATGAGGTTGATAAATGATAAATACCCGCCACCAAACTAAGAAATTGAGAATTAGAAAAAGAAAATGAATATTGTCTTTCGATTTTTCCAAAATGAGAAAAAAAGAAGGAAAAAATAGTTTGGATCTAGAACAGGAAGACCAGGCAGACCCAAAAACTTCTACTTCACTTCAATTGAAGTCTTTCATCTTACGTTAAAGTCCATTGTTGCTTCTTCTTCTGTCTTCCTATTTCCTAACCCAAATCAACTAATCCTTTCACTTTCCATTGTTGATCTGTGTCTGATTCAGGTTTGTCCTCTCACTTGCTTTGGACTTGATGATGACTCTGTCTTCACTTGTTATGTTTTTGTTTCATCTCTTTAGATCTTCTCTGAGACTCTGATCTGTGGTTGGTTTTGTTTGCTGCCTGCATTTTCACGCGTAGTGGTAGTAGTAGTGTCGTGGATGTAATGGGGTTCGATTTTTCATTGAATCTTGACGAAAAAACCATTTGGGTAATTTAGTTTTCGGGATTTGTCAGGAAAAGTGAGAATCTTTTGTCACCCGGAATCATGAAGTTTCTATTTTCAGCCATTGTTGTCCTTTGGGGTGTCTGTGACCTATTGGTGGTCCTTGTTCACGCAAATTCACGTTTCCCTGAGGAAATGTATAGTTTTGATAGGAACTCCCATGTGACCTATAAGTATGATCGCATGAGCGAAGTTCAGAAACAGTGTGCCTCTGTGGTGTCTGCTTCATCTGAATTGAGATATGAATATAGTGTTACTGGTATAAAAAGAGAGTTTTCTTTTGTGAATGGGGATTGGAAGCAGGATGGGGGTAAGTCTCCCATAATGCCATTTGATGCTAGCAAATCTCCTGGTACCTTGTCTGAAGACCGTGCTTCAATGAACTTGGTCTCATTTTGGGTATCGGATGTTGATCTTGACCACCGTTTGAAGAAGTCAATTCCTATCAATGGTTTCATGGTGATTGGCATTACTAGAGATGGTAGTTTTGTGGACAATTCATATGATGGGAATGCTGAGTTTCGTTTGTGGCCCAGCCATTCTCAGCTCTCAATCCCCTTTCAAGGGATTTACACTGAATCAAGGAAAAATGGTGGGGAAAGGGTGTTGTGTTTGTTAGGGAACACTATGCTTCCGACTAGAGAGGCTGACCCTGCCAACCCCTGGCAATGGATGAAGAATCCGGGTGACATACCGTTGTCAGAAGATGATCAAATTCTGCTTGTTCTTCGGTATCCAATGACATTCACATTAACAAACAGGGTTATCAGTGGAGAGCTAAGAAGCTTGAACCGGGAGTCCAATTCTAAATACTTTGATGTTGTTCACATATCATCACAGTTGGGCAAGTCAGCAAAGTACACATTTGGCTCACAACAGATTGTATCCAAAGCATGCAATCCTTACCCTGTTAAAGATAACCTGACGGATGATGGCATTAGTGTCTACAAAGGGGCAAGGTTTTGTGAAATCCTTGAAGAAATTACTAGAGATAAGCCTTTGTCTGTGGTGCCAAACTGGAGATGTAATGGCACAGATGATTTCTGCAGTAAATTAGGTCCCTTTTTGTCAGATAAGGGAATCAAATCAACGGATGGAGGCTTTCAAGGTGTTAAACTTTATATGCAGGATGTTATCTGTGAGCAAGAAGCTAGTAAGAGTAATATTGGTTCTTCTAGGGTATCAACTGTTTTCAGAGCAGTTTCTCCATCAGAGAATGAGTATGCTGTAGCAAAAAGATCTGGGCCTGGCAATACGTCTCTTGCTGCAGAAGGGATTTGGAAGTCTTCTAGTGGACAGCTTTGCATGGTTGGTTGCCTAGGAGTTGTTGATGCCAAAGGGAGTAACTGTAATACTCGGATCTGTATGTATATTCCTACCACTTTTTCCTTAAAGCAACATAGTATTATTTTGGGAACTTTGTCTCCCATTAGTAACAGTAGTGCCTTCTTTCCCCTATCGTTTGAGCAACTTGTGCTACCTTCAGAACTCTGGAACTATTTCAAGCTCACTAACCCAAATTACAGTTACTCCAAAACTAATTTGGCTGGTGCTGTCCTTGAAAAAAGTGAGCCCTTCAGTTTTACAACTGTCATTAAGAAATCATTGCTAACATTCCCCAAACTTGAGGACAATGAGGCATTCCAAGATAGTCTGTCTCTTCTTGCAGAAGATCTCACTTATCATGTATCTGGATTTCCTGACCCTTTGTCTAATGTCATGACCCCAAGAGTTGACATTCAACTGGAGATTCTCTCCATTGGTCCCTTGTTTGGACGCTATTGGTATTCTAAAAATGGTTCAACATCTGAACAGGAAACGCCATATCATGCCATGGCTGCTGAATATACAGAAAAACAACTTCTTATAAATGTATCTGCACAACTCAGTCTTGCTGGAAAAGGTTACAGTAACTTCTCTGTGCTTTTTCTGGAGGGTCTTTATGATCCACATGTTGGAAAAATGTATCTAATTGGTTGCAGAGATGTGCGAGCATCATGGAAGGTCTTATATCAGAGTTATGATCTTGAGGCTGGAATGGACTGTTTGATTGAGGTGGTTGTGGCTTATCCTCCTACCACAACTCGGTGGCTAGTTGATCCCAGAGCTACTATATCAATAGAAAGTCAAAGGACTGATGATGATTCCCTTAGATTTGATCCAATAAAACTCAAAACGTTTCCAATCATATACAGGAAGCAACGTGAGGATGTTCTCTCACGCAGAGGTGTTGAAGGGATTCTTCGACTCTTGACACTTTCATTTGCAATTGGCTGCATTTTAAGCCAACTGTTTTATATACAGCATAGTGTGGATTCTCTTCCATATATATCTCTAGTGGTTCTAGGTGTTCAAGCTCTTGGCTATACCATTCCTTTGGTCACAGGTGCAGAGGCAGTCTTTAAGAAAATGGTTTCTGAATCTTATGATGTGTCATCTAGTGAATTGGAGAGCAGTGAGTGGCTCCATGTCATTGATTACGCTGTGAAAATGCTGTTGATTGTATCATTGCTGATAACTCTGCGACTTTTTCAGAAGGTATGGAAGTCTCGCATCAGATTGCAAACACGTTCCCCTCTTGAGCCACATCTAGTCCCTAGTGATAAAAGGGTATTTCTTTGTACCTTCTTCATGCATGTGATAGGGTATGTTATTGTTCTAATAATTCATAACACAAAGACCAATCAGAAGGATCTTGTAGGAAAGACATATTTGGTTGATGGAGGAAATTCTCATTCATTGCCAGGATGGTTAACAGAATTGGAAGAATATGTAGGTCTTGTTGAAGACTTTTTCTTGCTTCCTCAAATTATTGGGAATCTACTCTGGCATATAGATTGCAAACCTCTCAGAAAACTCTATTTTATTGGAATCACTGTGGTCAGACTTCTTCCTCATATGTATGATTGCATTCGAGCTCCAGTTTCAAATCCTTACTTCTCTGAGGACTCTGAATTTGTCAATCCAAATTTAGATTTTTACTCCAAATTTGGGGATATTGCTATTTCTGTGACTGCTATTATTCTTGCAATTGTGGTTTATATTCAACAAAGATGGAGCTATGAGAAGCTGAGTCAGTTTCTGACATTTGGAAAGTATAAGCTTCTCCCAACTTTCAGATACCAAAGATTGTCTTCCAGGTCTGGTGAATCTGAACTAGTCCCTAGTATCAATGGTGGTGCTGCAAAAGACAATGAGCAAGTTGATGTAGAGTGATGTAAACTTAAGAACTACTGACTAACAACAACTGTTGTACGCCCATGTATGAAAAGTAGGTAAGAGTTTTGGGTGGATGTATTATTTTGTATGAGGTTGCTTACGTACTGAATAATCAAGTGAATTTTGTTGTGGTTTTACACTCTTCAACTTCTGATTCTTTTATCTCCAAACAGAAAAATTGTATGAAGTATAATCAAGCATAATATCATACACTTTTAGCTTCCTGCATTCTTTGGATATAAACTGTCAACACCCAAAACTACCCCATAGAATTCTATGTCTTACATGATAATATATGTTTTTGGCATATGAAAATATCATGGTTTTGTTTAGTTCATATAAAAAAGTTACTTATTTTGTAATCTTTATATGACAAATTCTTTTTATAAGATAGTAACATCATACCATTTAGTTAAATAGACTAAAGGATAAATAAAACTTGGTAGGAACTAGAGTAAAATTCATTATTTTAAGGTATTATAACATGTGTAAGCATATGTTATTAGCTTGATAAACTTTTCGTTAATGACGTGAGTTGTGTTACTGCATAATCGCATCTTGATTTACTGTTATTTTGCCTTATTTTTGAACTGCATCTTCTAGAAATTGAGTTGAGATGCTTGATGGCTTAGCAAAACTTATTTGAAGTAAAATGAGCTTAAGAAAGGTTTTCAGGAGGGTTATAAGCCACTTTTATATGCCTAATCAAATACTTTCAATCTTTAGCTGAAGTGTTCATGGGATAATACAAGTTTAAGATTCTCTGTAAATAGACTGCAATAAAAGCTTTTGTAGAAAAAATAAAACTTAAAAATTTAAATGTTTTTGTCTCCTATAATTTTCTAATTTTGCTTTTCATCCTCAAAATTTATCTTTTAGTTTTTTATTCATAATAAATTTTTGTTTTGTTTTCTTTTCCCGTGTTATCTAATCATTTTGTTTCACTTTTCAAAGTCATATTAAACAAATTTGGAAACCAATAACAAAAGAAAAAATGAATTAGACAAGAATTTTTTTTATTAAAGACCAAAAACAAAATTTAAAAATTTATAAGAGATTAAAAAATTCAAAAAAAAATTTAATTACATTTTTTTGTTCTTTAATATAATAAATTAGTCCACACATCTTAAAGTATAAGTCGATATCAGATGATGAGAATGCATACGAGTAATACCTTATTTTAAAATTAAGTATTAAGATGATTAGAATGCGTATATAAACATCCATCTGTTTATATATTTGTCCTCGTTGTTATACACATATCAATTTTTAATTAGAAGCCATAGTTTATTAAAACTTATTTATCTTTACACCTTAGTTTCATCCCATTTTGAAAACCTTTATTTTCTTAGCTAGACAATCTTTCCTTCTTTCTTAATTGTTATACTTGTTTAATATCTAAAATTGTTTGAGATGTCGGAAAATATTTTTCTTTTTTTTATCATGACTTTAATTACTTACATACGAGTAATACCTTTAATATTTTTGATTTGTTAGTTATTTTATTCACATAAAAATGTCTGACTTTCAATTTCAAAGTGTTAAAAATTATGAATTCTTAATTTAATTAATAAAAGGTGATTGTTAATTTTAGTTAAAAATTGTTGTATTTCAAACAATACTTAAGGGGTTAATCAAGAGTCATTATGAACTAAACTATACTTGTTTTAGTCAAAAGTGACTAATATTTAGTTTTAACTGAGTGATTGCATTTCAAACAATACTCATAGGATTATGAGTGACTACATACCCAAATAATACTTGTGTGTTGTATTTCATAGTATTACTCTGCTGCTTAGTGTAATTCAATATAATGATTAAAAATTGGATGTATTGTGCTATGTCAGATGAATCAGTACAAAAAATACAATGTGTATTTCTTGTTCTCTTTATCTCTCTTACTTTATATATTATTATCATTTATATTAATCTAAGAAAGAGAGTCAATATGAAAATTAAGTCAGATATTTTTAATCAAGTGATTTCGTTAAACTAAAAGTTACATTTGTCACATCATCAAACACAATCCTTATTAAAAAAATCGTTGACAGATTGTCTTTCTCTAGAATGGAGAGTCAATATAGAAACTAAGTCAGATATTTTTAAACAAGTGATCTCATTAAACTAAAAATTACATTTATCACATCATCAAACACAATTCTTATTAAGAAAAATCATTAACAGATTGTCTTTCTTTTGTATAAATTATCATTTAAATTATTATCATGAGATATTATTTAAGAAAAACTAAAATAAAAGACAAAAGCATAATTCAACACTTCAGTACTTTTTAGTGGTTTTTTTTTTTTTTTTTTTTTTTTTTTTCTACAATTCTAACATAGAAGATCACTTTAGTGCTTACTTAATATTTTCTAGTAAGACATATAAAATCATTTCCTTTTCTTTTTTAGTACTTGAAAGAAAAATTGAGAGATGACACATATTTATTTTTTTAAGGTTTCTCATATAGTTTTTTTTTTTTATTTGCAAGAGAATGTGTTATTGTTTTATCTTTGAAATTAGAGAGAATGATACTGTAATTTTCTTTCCTTTAGTTAAATTTATATTATAGCTCATTGTTTGTTTTATTTCTTTTCATTTTATTTATTTTAGTTGAGTTCTTATGCTGGCCCATTTTGTTTTGCATATAAGCGCGATGGTGAAAGTATATTATATATCAGTAACTAATTTTTTCAATCTTATTTATCATATCTAATGTTTCTCCTTTTCTATTTACAGGTGGATTGAACTCAATTGAACACAAGTGAAATTATTCAATATTTACAAAAAGTAACAAATGTCATGGTTGCTATGAGATTTTAATTATATATAATTATTTATTTTTTATAATTATTTCATATTTATCTAATTATTATTTAATATTTTGTTTTAATATTTATATAATTATAATTTATTTATTTATATTTGACACGAAAAAAAATGTGAAGTTTGTTTACTTACTAATTGATAGTGATGAAGGAAAGACAAAAAAAATTTACATACTCAGTTGCGTATTCAAATAGGTATCAAGATAAATGTTTACTTCATATGTAGGAACAATCAAAATCCACATTGACCCCACTCTTTCCTATCATGTATATGAAATATCATATTCTCCCACTACAAGACCTATTTAAACTAGTCTTAATTTGGTTCATAAGTAACACGAGACTTTGTTTTGTTGTACATAAAACATTAAATATAAAACATTAAATGTAAAACCTAATATTCTTAATGTTTGGTATATTACCAAACTCTCTTCCATGTGATTTGCCATAGGTCTGGTCCAACTGGTTTTATGGTGAATTTTGGTGTGAACGATTAACTCCCTTTGTAGAAAAAAGAAAAAAATAAATAAATTGCACTGTCAGTATTTCTCATGCAACAATACCCTAATAGAACCAGCATCATGAAGTTGGACCACCACGTATGCTAAACTTTCGATTCGATCGTCCTAACCTTGGACTTATTCGGGATACCCCACCTACTTTTCTAGATAATGACGCCTTCTTAAATTCATCAACATCTTCCAAGTAAACCTAATTACTCATTCCGAAAAATTTCACAACAGAATTTAATTTGTATTCCATCTTTTTATGTTCATCTCCTCCCAAAGCATTTTCCATACAAGTGTATTTAAAACTATAACTAATAGATACAATTTCTGAGTAGATAAATGTATGAACAATCTAAGTTAAGTAGACTTCACTGTGATAGAGATTGATATCTGCCAATTTGTCCGAGAAAGTGAAAACTATTACATTTAATGAGATTCAACTTTCAATGTAAAATTCGGTTGTAGCACTAACACCGGCCATTAAAACGTAGAAGAAGTAATATCATTATCGGTAACCAAAATGGCATGCATGCATTAATGCAACGGTTTGACTTGAGGGTCTCTCATAGCATATACACCTTCCACCTGCTATGTTCATAAAGTTTTGACCTTTTCCTAATTCAATGTGAGAACACAATAGGGTAAGAGAATTCTAAGTTAAACACAAAACTTCCACATAAGAGAAAGTACACAGGTATATCTATATATATATATAACCATAGGCTTTCATTTCCGTTGTTATGAAAACTGGAAACACATCTGAAAAACTAATGTTCTTTTTTCATACTTACTTTAGCACTTTCTCTTGTTGGTGTACATTTCAACTAGCTACAAATAACACTGTTCTTCATAGAAGTTTGTGTCTGCATGCGTGAAGTTGCAAAGGTTGTGGTGGTGTGGTTTCCTTGAGAGGAGGGCATGGAGGTGAGTGATATATACCGAGCAAGGAATAGTTTACATGCGAGCAGTTCTACTGCATGGAGAAGGAGTATAATGGAGGGTTTTTCGAGGTCATCGCATCATGAAGAGGGAGCTGATGAAGAAGCTCTGAAATGGGCTGCACTTGAGAGACTCCCCACTTACAACCGTTTGAAGAAAGGGCTGTTGACCACTTCACATGGAGTCGCCAATGAGATTGATATAACTGAGCTTGGATTTCGAGAAAGACAGAAACTTTTGGATAGGTTGATCAATGTTGCCGAGGAGGACAATGAGAAGTTTCTGATGAAGCTCAAGGATCGGATTGATAGGTAAAGAGTAAGGAAGAATGCATTGATGCTGCTTCTTTCCTATCTTTTTTTATGTTTGTCTTTTAGCATTTTTAGTTTTGTTTACGTAGAATGATCACTGATAAGGTCTCTTTTGTGTTTTTATTTGTTTCTGTAATTTACTTTTTCAGAGTTGGGATTAATATTCCAACGATCGAAGTTCGATATGAGCACTTAAATGTTGAGGCAGAAACTTATGTAGGAAGCAGAGCTTTGCCCACTTTTGTGAACTTCGTGACTAATATGGTGGAGGTATATTTGGCAGATTCTAGCTCTGACTTTTGTGTTTGTTTTTTTGAGTTGATTTCACTCTCTTACAATTTTTTTCTCTCTGCTGTTTTAGAGTGTCTTTACTTCTCTGCATATTCTCTCAGGCAAAAAGAAACATGTTACTATCCTTAAAGATGTCAGTGGAATAATCAAACCTCGCAGGATGGCACTACTTTTGGGTCCTCCAAGTTCAGGAAAAACCACACTCCTTTTAGCCCTGTCAGGGAAACTTGATCCAAATCTTAAGGTGAAAAACAATTTCCATTAATTTTTGTACTGTTTTCACTTTTGTCTATTAGAAGGTGGTGGTTTTTGGTTTAATTTAGATGCCTTTGTTGTGTCCTCTAGGCATCGGGGAGAGTGACTTATAATGGGCATGGATTCAACGAGTTTGTTCCTCAGAGAACAGCTGCATATATTAGCCAGAATGATGTTCATATTGGAGAAATGACAGTTAGGGAAACCTTGGCATTCTCAGCAAGGTGCCAAGGAGTTGGAACACGTTATGGTTAGCCATTTGCTTTTTCTTTTTAATCAAACCATGCCTACTTTCACCGTACCGATTTATTCCTATCTGATGTGGGGCTTCTCTTCACCATTTGTTATGATCAAGACTTGCTATCTGAGTTGGCTAGAAGAGAAAAAGAAGCAAAGATCAAGCCAGACCCGGATGTTGATGTCTACATGAAGGTACAAAAGAAGCTAAAATGATCAATTCATGTTGCATTAATTTAAGCTACTTCTGTAGCCATGGATGTAACATCTCTGCTTCTGATTGTCTTGTGATATACCAGGCAGCTGCAGCTGGAGGCCAGGAGGCAAGTCTGATAACAGATTATGTTCTGAAGGTAACACTAGAATAATGTCCTCTCATGCTTCAAAGAATAGTATAAATATATGCTTATGGTGCCTTAAAATATTCTAAATTTATAGTTTCTATAAAATTTTCTATGTTTTTTGTCCCTACATTTACTAAAAGTAACATGGTTTTAGTATTTTGTCAAGGACTAAAACCATGTTCTATGTTAAAATGTAGGTACTAAAATGTACAATTCTTTTGCAAGAACTAGAATCGAATAACCTATTTCCTATTTTACTCTAAACATTATTATGCAATGAACAAAGTATTTGCTTTTAATACCATGCAGATTTTGGGGTTGGATATATGTGCTGATACAATGATGGGGGATGAAATGTTGCGTGGTATATCTGGAGGACAAAGGAAACGTGTTACTACAGGGGAGATGCTGGTTGGACCAGCAAATGCTCTATTCATGGATGAAATCTCCACTGGTTTAGACAGTTCCACAACTTTTCAAATTGTGAAGTCTCTCAAGCAATATGTTCACATTCTAGATGGAACTGCAGTTATCTCTTTACTCCAGCCAGCACCTGAGACTTACGAACTTTTTGATGACATTATTCTCATATCTGATGGTCAAATTGTCTACCAAGGACCCCGTGAACATGTTCTTGAATTTTTTAAATCTGTTGGTTTCCAATGTCCTGAGAGGAAAGGTGTTGCAGACTTTCTGCAAGAAGTAAGTCAAAGTTTTTCTTTTGCATCTCTCGTTTGAAGTTTTTTTGCTGAAAGCCATGCACATAAAGCTGATGTCTTGTCACAGGTAACTTCGAGAAAGGATCAAGAGCAGTATTGGATGCACAGAGATGAACCATACAGGTTTGTAACTGTTACTGAATTTGCTGAGGCGTTTCAGTCTTTCCATGTTGGGAGGAGAATTGGAGAAGAGCTTGCAACTCCATTTGACAAGTCCAAAAACCACCCAGCTGCGTTAACCACTCTAAAGTATGGCGTGAACAAGAAGGAATTGCTAAAGGCTAATATCTCAAGAGAGTATTTGCTCATGAAAAGGAACTCATTTGTTTACATCTTCAAGCTGTTCCAGGTGAGTTCTAGTGACTTTATATAAAGACAATAACAACTTTTAATGTACATTTTTTTTTCTGTTTTACCTTTGAATGGCTACTACACTCTCATACACCTCACTATGTGTCTATCTTTCTGCTAGTATGAATAAATGCTTTTGAATTATAATCGTTCAATGCTTATATTTGAAACTATAATGATTTTGCTTACATGGTTTCTACTTTTTGATTTTTCTGTCTGTGCTTTACACAGCTTACAATCTTGGCAATATTGACCATGACAATGTTTCTGCGAACTGAGATGCATCGGAATAACTTGGGTGATGGAGGTGTTTATACTGGTGCTCTATTTTTCGCTGTAGTAATTCTTATGTTTAATGGATTGGCTGAGATTTCGATGACCATTGTAAAGCTTCCTGTTTTCTACAAGCAACGAGACCTTCTATTTTATCCTTCATGGGCATATGCCATTCCCTCATGGATCCTCAAGATCCCTATTACATTTTTAGAAGCTGCTGTTTGGGTGTTTCTCACCTACTACGTAATTGGATTTGATCCAAATGTTGGGAGGTAAACGAGTTCTCTTCATCTATTTCGATTGAGTGAAGACCATTTATGCTTTATTTGCTTGTAGTCTTCACTTTTGGTGTGAACTCTCATTCTTTGTGTAGGTTTTTAAAGCAGTACCTTGTGCTCCTACTGATAAACCAAATGTCTTCTGGTTTGTTCCGGGCTATTGCAGCACTTGGTAGGAACATGATTGTGGCTAACACATTTGGGTCCTTTGCACTTCTCATTCTTTTTGCATTGGGTGGCTTCATTCTGTCAAAAAGTGAGTTCAATTAACAGTGCCATGAAATTGTTTTTATCATCTCATAATGGTAGTTGATACTAATGCTTCTTTGTTTAACTGTCAATGAAATAGATGATATCAAGGACTGGTGGATTTGGGGTTACTGGATTTCACCTTTAATGTATGGACAGAATGCAATAGTGGTGAACGAATTCCTTGGAAATAGTTGGAACCACGTAATTTCTTTAACTATAGAGATCACTTACTTTATGTTAAAAAACGTATAAGCCTAATATGTTTTGCTTTAGAATTACAGTTCATCCCAAATTCAAATAAGACTTTGGGAATTCAAATTTTGGAGTCGCGTGGATTCTTCACACATGCATATTGGTACTGGATAGCAATTGGGGCATTGATTGGATTTATCTTCCTCTTCAACATTATGTACACTTTGGCTCTCACTTACCTAAATCGTGAGTAGTTTCACATTTGTTTGTTTAAGATTCTTGTAGCCAAGCAAAACTTGATTAACATGTGTGCATTGTTTTTGCAGCATTTGATAAGCCGCAGACTACAATAACTGAATCAGAAGGTGGTACGGCTAATGGGAGAGCTCGTGAAGAAGAATCAAGTGATATATCTTATTTATATCTTTCATGAAAACTCAATGCATACGTACTACTTTCAATTCAGTATATGTGCTTAAGTGAGCTTTTTCACTGTCATGCAGAAAGTTCTGGAAGTGCCAATTCTGTTGTGAGTTGTAGCCGCGAAAAGAATAGAGGAATGGTTCTTCCTTTTGAACCATATTCTATCACATTTGATGAAATAGTGTACTCTGTTGATATGCCACAAGTAAGTCATTTGAAAGTTATAGCTAACATTTGGGTTGCTAATAGTGACTTTAGTTAAATTTACCTTCTGTAAAAAAAAATTAGAACATAATCCTTGGGATTGGCAGGAAATGAAGGATCAAGGTGTAAGGGAGGACAAATTGGTGCTTTTGAAAGGTGTGAGTGGTGCATTTTGTCCTGGTGTTCTCACAGCTTTGATGGGTGTAAGTGGTGCTGGTAAAACTACATTGATGGATGTTTTAGCTGGAAGGAAAACTGGTGGGTATATTGAGGGACACATAAAAGTTTCTGGTTACCCCAAAAGGCAAGAAACATTTGCTCGCATTTCTGGTTATTGTGAGCAGAATGATATCCACTCTCCTCATGTTACTGTCTATGAGTCCTTGGTCTACTCTGCATGGCTTCGTTTGACAGCAGAAGTTGATTCCAAGACTAGAAAGGTTAGCAACAATTTAAGTGTCAAACGCAACTTCCTATGGTTTTTTCTTTTTTTCTTAAAGTAATATCGTCCAAAGCAATTGACAAAGTTAATGTGTTGTACTCTAACAAAGAGAATTTGCTTTTTGATCTCAAGTGACTTGACAAACACAAAATGATTGTTGTCACTTATGGATTTGAATATGGTTGTAGATGTTCATAGAGGAAGTCATGGAACTCGTGGAGTTGAATCCACTGAGGAACTCACTGGTTGGCTTGCCTGGTGTGAATGGTCTCTCAACAGAACAACGCAAGAGGCTAACAATAGCAGTTGAATTAGTGGCTAATCCGTCCATAATTTTCATGGATGAGCCTACTTCTGGGTTAGATGCTAGAGCTGCAGCAATTGTTATGAGAACAGTCAGGAACACAGTTGACACGGGAAGAACAGTTGTTTGCACCATCCATCAGCCAAGCATCGACATATTTGAAGCTTTTGATGAGGTGAGAAATGGTATGATAAGATATATGAAGATGTGTTTTATAGTTCTTCTCTATTAGGCTTTGTGTTTAACATATGCTACATGTTATTCTAGTTATTCCTAATGAAGCGTGGAGGACAAGAAATATATGTTGGGCCATTGGGACGCCATTCTAGTCAATTGATCAAATATTTTGAGGTTGGTTGCAACTTCGATTCAACATTATTCAAAGTAGATACCTACATTTTTGCTAGTATTTACTTCTTTTTCATTCTTTTCCATTGGCCAGAGCATTGAAGGGGTGAGTAAAATCAAAGATGGCTACAACCCTGCAACTTGGATGTTGGAAGTCACAACTCCAGCACAAGAACTTACTTTAGGTGTTGATTTTCATGAAATATACAGAAATTCTGAGTTGTATAGGTAAGCTAATATGCATAGTATGAACTTTTATTAACTATACTTACATATACACACATGTATGTGTATGAATTTATATTGGACAACGGCTTAAACTATTATACACTAATGACTATTCTTCAGGAGAAACAAGCAACTTATAGCAGAACTAGGCAACCCCGGTCTTGGCTCAAAGGATCTTCATTTTCCTACTCAATACGCTCAGTCACTTTTGGTTCAATGTCTAGCTTGCTTATGGAAACAGCATTGGTCATATTGGCGCAATCCACCATATACTGCTGTGAGATTTCTATCAACTACTGTCATAGCTGTGATGTTTGGAACTATGTTTTGGGACCTTGGAGGCAAATAGTAAGTCAAATTTCTGTAACTTGAAAATCATACATCAAATTTAGCCAATTTTGTTTTTCTATTCAAATTTTGATTCCTTTCATTGGCTGCAGCTCTAGCAGACAGGACCTATTCAATGCCATGGGTTCAATGTACAATGCTGTTCTCTTTGTTGGCATCCAAAATTCTGCCTCAGTACAACCTGTAGTAGCCATTGGAAGAACTGTTTTTTATAGAGAAAGAGCTGCTGGAATGTATTCTGCATTTCCTTATGCACTTGCACAAGTAATAAGATCACTTCTTTCACAAAGGAAAAATAATTGCAATATAATTTACACACTCATTTTAACACAACTCACTCCTTTTTGTCACAGGTTTTGATAGAGCTACCTTATATCTTTGTGCAAGCCACAACATATTCTGTCATAGTTTATTCCATGATGGGGTTTGAATGGACTTTGGAGAAGTTTTTCTGGTACTTGTTTTTCATGTACTTCACATTGTGCTACTTCACCTTCTATGGCATGATGACTGTGGCAGTCACACCAAATCACCATGTTGCTTCGGTTGTGGCATCTGCATTTTATGGAATTTGGAACCTCTTTTCAGGATTTGTCATTCCAAGACCTGTAAGTATTGTCAACCTTTGAATACACAACATGTATGAAAGGTTCAAGATTTATGATGATCTCACTTTTGTTAACATTTTTGTAACAGAAAATTCCTGTGTGGTGGAGGTGGTACTACTGGGCATGCCCTGTGGCATGGACCATATATGGATTGCTAGCCTCACAGTTTGGAGATATAAGCAATGTGATGGAATTAGAAAATATTTCAGTGCAAGAGTTCTTGAGAAGTTATTTTGGTATCAGACATGACTTTGTAGGAGTTTCTGCAATCATGGTTTCTGGTTTTGCAGGGCTTTTTGCTGTTATTTTTGCTGTCTCAATCAAAGCCTTCAACTTCCAGAGGCGATAGATTAGCCCTTTTTTTTCTGTGATTTTATATGTTTTCAAAGAATTTTTTGGTAGATTACTGTAATGACTTGTGTGTTGTTTGTTTCTCTATTTATAGGAAATATATTTTAGAAAAATAAAGATCTATCTTAGAGTAGCTTCAAGAATATTTTATTTATATACTACAGCGTGTATACATGTAGAGAAAAAAGTGAAAAAAAGTATTTTAGATTTTTCTTGAAGACACGTGCTCTTTCGTATTCTTCATTTAAATTTGATTTTTTTCTTTTATATTTTCTTCATTTTTAATCAACTCCTCCTTCTTCAAATTTAAATCATCAAATTTAAATCAAACTTTTACTTTATATATGAACTTTGAACACTGCTAAATGTTTTACATCATTGATCATTGAGTTTATTTAATACTTGATACATTCTGATTAGTTTTAAGAATATATATAAGACACAAAAAAGTAATTTAAAATCTAAATGACTTTTAGTAATTATGTTTCTCATAAGGATATGTTATTTATTCTTAATTCTTACTTTGTAAATAACATATTCGTCAAGTTCTTGAAAGAACTCTCGAGATCAAGACTAATGTGATTTATACAACCATTACTCAAAAGTCAACCTTTTTTCAACTTGTTGGATATGATGTTATAAATGCAAACAGTAATATTTACAATATATTGGGTTAAAGTTTTTTCATGTATCATGTAAAATAAAATTATTTACTTTTACAATATTATAAAAATCACATAAAATACTAAAAATTCTAGTTAATATCTTTATGGACATTTGTTAAGGGATTATAAATAATGAGTTTTTATTAGAAAAATATAAGTGTATTTTCTCATGATTTATATCTCATACAAACTCTTTCACTATTTTAATTTTTTAAACAGTATCATATAAGTATTGATTAATTTGAACTTAAAAATATCTATAAAAAAACTGTAATAATTCTCTTGTTACAAGTAGCTTGCTAGGTTATATCCAAAAAAGGAAACAAGCAAACCAATAAGGTAAAAAAGAACAACTAAATTTCAAAAACGAATTTCATGACAGAGATTATGTCTATTTTGTTTGTAAAATGATTAATCCAAATAGTCTCTTCAATTGTTTTCATAAATCCATATTCTTAGTCTACTCTGAAGTATTAATTTCAGCATATAATTTTTAATGCTAGTCACTTGATATTCTTCTATAACTGATTTTCATATTCATAGGAATTCATGCAAGCAAGTAAAGAATAGAAAAAAGTGAGAGGATTTAGAGAATCTAAAACTTTTACTTTCTGATAAAAAAAAGATGCAGACGAATAATCACAATTCACGAGTAATACATAATTTATACAATATGAGTTGTTGATTAAGTCATGTGTGTCAACTTTTAGGTATAACTATCAATAAACAGATTCTGTCACTGATTCATTAACACTTAGAAGAAGTTATATGTAAGGTTGATCTTTGTCCTAATATATGTTTAGTTCAAACAATCTTAATCATCTAATTTCTCTATAAGATTCTATATTTCTTAATCGAAAAAGTTGAGATTTGAGTTATATACTTCAAAATATGTTTTTGTCTTCAAATTCATATTGTTGGGTTCTTAATACACTATTATACGATTTTTTAAGTAATTGTTATAAAAATAAGTAATTTTTAATTATAGTAATTTGTGATTAAATATAATAATATGTTTTTTTACTATAATTAGTAAATTATAATAATTTTTTAGTAGATGAAAAATTATAATCACTAGTCAGTTTATTATTGTAATTTAGATTTAGTGAATTTGAAATTTATTATTTACCATTTTTGTCAACATGGTCGGAATTATATTTTATAAGAAATCACGTTTTACATAACTTAAATGTTTTACATATATGTTAAGAAATAGAGATAATTTATGTTTCTTTTTCAAAAGTTTTGAATTTCTAACTATTTTAATGACCATAAAAATGAGTCTCAGGATCATAGAGATATTATTTGTAAATCCTGCAAGTGCGATAATATAAATATCCTCAAATTGGGATGTAAAAATTTTCTATTTAAAATAGTTGTTTAAGCTTCTCTTATATATAAAAAATTTCATATTCATAGTTGTTACTAGTGCAATCTAAATAGGGATCTATAATACTTTTATTGAAGATGGATCTATTAATCTAAGATTGTTAGAAAAATTCCTAATAAAAAAATCGTTGTGCGTTGTTTAGAAACTAAGAAATTTGAATATTTTATAAAATAAATTCTAGAAATAAAGAATTTTGGTTATGTTATTCAATTTGTTTGACAATGATAAAAATGATCATTTATTCAAACAAAAATTTAAATTTTTTATCCTACTAGAAAATAAAATTAAAAATGCAGAAATTTCAATTTAAACAATCAAAGTTCTTAGAATGTAAAACTTTTTTACATTTTCAGTAAAAAAATAATCTTTAAAATTTTCAAATATTTCATTTAAACAAACATTAAAAAGAATTTAAAGAAGCCTTACTTTATGGTAGTCAAGGCCTAATAGAAGTGATTAGTTCTACACGTGAACTTTAGATATAAATAATTAAAAGAAATTGCAGCTTCTTAAAAAAATAAGTAAAAATAAATAAATCAGTTTTAAAGTGAAAGATAAGAATGTCTAATTAAAGTGAAAAATAAACGTAAGAGTGTAATAAGAATGTTTATTAAATAGTCACATCACTAAGTGTTATTCGCCACGTTAATTAAATTATCCACTAACTAAAGTATTTAAAATTAGATAATATGATTAAAAATCGAATTATAAATTTGCGAAATTGTAAAAGATAAGCTCACAGAACATAAGCCTAACATTAAAACACCTAAAAAAAAAGTCTCAAATCTCAAATATGAGAGTATGATATTAACTGACATAAAATTCTCTTGTATAAATATAAAAAAATAAAAATAAAGGATGTCAAAAAATAAGGAAAAAAAATCTGCAAAACTCTGAAATTACGAAAATAATTTTGTTTTCTTACTTAATATACTTTTTCTGTTGTAAATCTAAATATCAATGCAATTTATATTAAAAAAGTTAACATTTCATTCAAAATTTTGAACACCATTAACTTTGAAATTCTTTTAAAGATTAAAACGGTATTTATTTTTACACGAATGGAGTGAAAAGTGAGAGATATATCAGATGAAGATATCAAAGACAAGATAAAACAAGAACAATTGAAAGAAAGATCAGAGTTTTTCACATAATTTTTTGTGGGACATGTACACAAGATTTATTTAATAAGGTCACAATTTTATAAGCACCAAACATACGGATAAAGATCTCTAAATTAAGGGTTCAACCATTACATAAGCGCTTACGTAATAAGTTCAAAGCAATATATATATAATTCATCCTATTTTCAAAACTGATAATCTAAAATCAATAATCTAACAATGCTAATCTAAAAAATTCCAACATGTCCATGCCTTTATTAATTAATGTTCATTGAGAATAACCAAACATCGTAGATTCATGAATTGCATGACAGAAAACTAAAGAAAAAATGACTCTGACCAATATTAATGAACTCAAAAACAAAAAAGCACCATGCAAATACAAGGAAACCAAGTGAAAAACCAATATTTTGTGATGAATTAATGCAGATGCATGAACTGAACACAAGTTTCACTTCTCATCAGCATAGTCTATGCCACAGAATGCTTTGATTCGAGACTCAGATTGAAGAGCCTTTTTTGTTGCGTAGAAACGTAGGTATTCATAATGATCAAATGCCCTATAACGTTTTGGATGTTCTTCATCAATAAGCTCTTCTTGTGGCTCAACCACCTTCCCACCAAGTGAAAATAGTCCCATCGAATATCTTTCCTTCTTTCCACTTATAATCACTCGGTGTTCACAGCAGTTTATCCTATCGTTGCTCCAAACCTGATAATAAATCAAGAACAATTCCACCATTCTGTAAAATTTTTATATGAAATTTTCGTTGCTATATTATATATAAATGATTCATGACATTTTTATTTATTGGATAGTTTTGTTAGACGAAAAAAATGTGTTGAGAAAATTGGAAGAAAAAATATCGTATTAGATCAAATAAAAATAGAGAAATGTCATACTTATATAAAAGAATGACATCATCATCAACTCAAAACTTTAAACTATTGGATTTGTAGGTTTTATTTTTTATACATTGTTCAACTTTTTTAATTTTATTTGAACTGAAACTCAGACTTGAATACCTAACAAAAAAACGTACCTTAAATGCATCTCCTGCGAGGATAAGAAACATGAAGGGTGAGGGATCAATATCAATCCACTCTTCATTTTTCAATTTTACTTGCAAACCATTTACATTATTCTGATGCAAAATGGTGAAGAAGGATGTGTCCGTGTGAGCATGCAATCCCAAATTATTTTCATCCTTCCGGGGGAGTCTGTACTTGAAGCTCCGAAGCATGTACTTGGTTGATTCCAGAAGGGAATCACAGTGACTTTGAACCACTCCATAGCCATCAAAAACCATTCTTTTAGTCACATGGTCCAATTCTACAAGCAGCTTTGCATAGACACTCATAGTCTCACTATTCACAGCATGAAAAAATTAGGACAATATATAGAACAAAAACCTTATTTTACTTCCACTCAGATAAAGAGATATATGACTAGAAATGTAAATAAATAAAAAAAAATCAAACACATACCAGAAATGATCATATCCAGCTGGCCACATTAGTTTGGTGAACTTCTGAATTTCTTCCATGGTCAATGGATCATTGATCCCTAGGGATTCATATAGAGGGACATGAGCATTTTGTCCGTAGTAACCATGGTAGGGTTTGTCACTGATCTTTTGCATTTTTGTTTCCAATGGAAGAGCAAATTGTTCTTCCATTAGAGTGAAAACTGAGTTGTAAAGCTCCATAGGAACTTCATCATACAAGGCATAAAAACAACCATGATCCTCAAGTGCATTCCGGATCACTCGGCATGCTGAATCCCACTTTTCTGTACCTGGTTTCAACTCCTTATCAGTGAAATCTACAACAGGAACCTCACAAACTGTTTGGGAATCCATCATCCTAAAATATTTCTAACCTTAATTTCCCCAAGCAACTACAACTACTAGGTTGCCACTGTACATCAGATTTATATATAGATGTATCTCTATGCAGGTTTTAGGCCTTTGCTTTTCTGATTTACTTAATAAATTCTTCTTATTTTTTATATGAAGGAAAGGTTTTTTTTCTTTTTTCTTTTACATGAGATAAAAACTTAGGTAGCAGTGAGTTATATCCAGTGACCACCTTGCATAAAGGAGGGTGAAAATATAATTTTGATTAAATAATAACGTCAAAGATTTGCTGAATTTAAATTATAAGGGAAATAAGTAAAAAAAAAAAAAAGGAATAATAAAAGTAGAAGACGTGTTGTTATAGGGAAAAAGTGGAAATTTTTCTGCACTTAATTTAGATAAGTGAAAGAATACACTATGGAAATAAATAAATAAATAAATAAATTGTATAAAAAATATACAATTAAATATTAAATTTAAACTACTTTACTGAATTACTTTTTCATAACATATAAAACCGTTTATTATTTATTTTTATATTACAAAATATTTAATTTTAAGAAGCTAAAGCAGAAAAATTAAGTTCCATCTTTCCCCTATTAAGAGGGAAATTTTATATGGTCCTAAAAATTTTTCTTTCTCCCCGTCTCTTTTTTTTTTTTAATAATAATAATAATAATAATAATAATTTTTTTTTCATTTTTCCTAATTTCCATTACATTAAACTAAATAAAGTTAAGATCCCCATTCTCTCTGACGCATCCAGAAATTAATTATAATTCAAGCTAACGAGTACGATGAGCAATAATTCTGATAATCATACACTTTTAAAATCCCATCATGTTTAATTAAGAATTATAATATCCTTTTCAACCAAATTGGATAGTATTCAAAATGAATATATAGAAAAATTATTTATGGATGAAATTTAGAAGGAATGAAAAGGAACATAGTGATGCAAGCAAAAAAAAGTCAAAGAAGCATAACGTTACTCTTTCCCTCATGCTTTGCGACATGTAATATAGACAAAACTCAAAACTCGAATATTGGAGACAAGAGCAATTTCTGAAATAATGGGAATTATAGTTCCCATGGTACAACCTACATCGATTAAAACAAACCAGAAAAGTGTAGGAAATAGATATACGATGATGTTGTTAGAAAACAAGTGCATGGAATTTTTTATGATACCATTCAACCAATCACAATTAATTTGTAATTTCACAGAGTTGATTCTGTTTCTTGTGATTATATTTATATCACAGCTAAGCCTATTGGAAAGTCTTCCAGGCCTAGAGAATAGGGCACCGTGTTAAGTGAATGGCTCAAGGACTCTCATTAAACCCTAAACAATAAACAAAAACTTAGGTTTGAAGGCCATTTTTGTGTGCATCAAAGATCTTTACATAATATTTTTGGTGAAGTATTTTTCATATATAGATATAATTATGAGATTAATCCTTGAATTATAGAAGCAGTTAGTTGGTGAATGTCCTTTTCGAAGTAAGGATTTCTTAGTTCTTGATATTGAAAGTATGTTTTATTTAAAGTTTTGTCTCACTTTCATTGTGATGAGTCACTTTAAGCAGATAATATATAATTAACAACATTAGAGATATAATATTTTATTAAAAATATATTTTAAGAATAATTTTTGAGTCAAGCATATGTACTTTTTACCACTTAAAATTTAGTATTAATGTTTTTATGTAAACAAACTATAAAAATCAATGAAATTGATTAAACATAATTTAGTTGAGTAATTAATTTGGTATTATTTTTAAATTAGCCTATTCTGATTAGTATATAGTCTTTTGGTAAAATTTAAGATTTTTACAAAATTATAAAACTTATTTATTTTTATATGCATATATTTAGACGTATGTCCAAAATTATTTTCTTAAAAAATAAATTTTAGTTATAATATGATGATCGTTAATAAGACTTTTTATTTTATATATAAATTACAAAAGTACATATAATAGGCGTATTCTCTTCACGTAAAATATTTTCAACAATATTTTTCACCTTTTCAAATTACACGAGTAATTGACTTATAAAATATATTTTATGATAAAATAATTTTAAATTATTTATCTATTAGCAACATAAGTTCTAAATATTTTGTGCATTGTATAAGTGCATCTCTATACTATTATTAACATTGAATTGCTGTTCTGTGATCGATGTGTTACTTCTTTTGAAAAAACTTGGAGATGTTTTTTCTTCACTGAATTTGCTTATGCTAAATGGAGTAATTTAAATTTACTCAGATAGAGTTTGTGTTATTAAGTCATTTTTTTTTTTTATATTCGTCATGAATAATGTTTCCTTTATTTGAGTCTAGCTACATTAGTGGGGAAAGAACATGACTCCATTGAATTCTATAAGTCAACAACAGTCATTATGAACTCCATGTGTTTAGGTGAATAACAAAGTCTAATTCTAAATTTTCTTATAACAATTTCACTGGAGATCGAATTTATTTTGGGCAAGTTGGCGAAAAGTAAAGGCAGATTTTTTTTCTTCTTCAGCTCTCTTTTCTTAATTCATCTAAATATATATAAGATCAAACAAAGCTAAATATATAAGATTAAACGTGAAAAAAAGTAATTTCATGTCTTCTAAATACAAAACTGGATCAGTTGTAAAAAAACTTCAATCAAACAAAAGGTAACGATTTTAATGAGATTTTTTCGCTTGTTATGAAAATATTATCCATTAGAGTTGTCTTGAGCTCAATTGCTACTTTTGATTTAAAATTAGAACAAGATATGAAAACTTCTTTCCTTCACTATATAAAGCAACCTAATAATTTCACTATACAAGAAATATTATGTGTATAGACTAATAAAGACCCTATATTTTTAAAGTAAATTCCAAGATAATGGTACAAGAAATTTAAATTTGTTTACTTCCGACCTTCGTTAAAAAAATTTCTGATAATATTATATGTTGATGTAATGTTTATTGTTGCAAATGACATTTTCAAAATAAACAAGTTAGAAAATATTTGGGTAAGTCATTTCCTATTATTCTGTTAAATATTCTTTATATATGGGTTATGCGCGATCAAATAAAGGTGAAGAAATTTTGTTTGTCAAAATTACATTATATTGAATAGTGATGACAAAACAGGTTAACATAATCCATTTTAACTTAACCCGTTATTGGTTTGTTAAAATTGTGTTAGCCTGTCAGTTTTTTTTACAATATTATTATTATTATTATTATTATTATTATTATTATTATTATTATATATATTAAAAACACATTTAATCATGTAAATATTTTTTAAATTTAATTTAATTGAGTAAACTTTGATAATCATGTTAATTAATTGTGTTTGACTTAAGTTGGACTAAAGTCCCTTTTAAAAAAAAAATCAAGTAACTTGTATTACATTATTAAACTGTATAGGTCAAATGTTAAATGAATCTTTAGGTCACGAATTAGTTTAGTTGAACTTTTTTAAATAAGTTTTTAGGCTTAAAAACTATGATTAAATCTTTGATCCTGTACATTTTTTGTAATTGTGCTTCTAAAATTAGTTTACAATATCTTCAAATCAATAAAAAGAATACAATTTACGGTTGTTTAAAAAATCTTGAGACTTTCTATAAAATAATTCTACAGACTTTAAATAAGATTAATATATCACAGACCCAGTTATAGTTTTTTCTATTACTTTGGAAACCTAATTTAAAAATGGAATTAATTCAAGGACCTTTTGATTAATTTTACTAAAATTAAATTATCAGAGCTTTAAGATATATTTATTATTACGATAAAAATGCTTCTATTATGCATTCGCTAATATTGATGAGAACAAAAAAAATTAGCTGAAAGTGGGATGTAAATAAATGTGGTATATGTTGCTAACTATCATCCATTCGAAATTATTAAAACTTCAGATCTGAACTAATTATATTAGATTCTCATCCTTATTGATATATCCAAGTTTCACATCTCTCTCAGTCAAAAAAAGAAATTGAATAAGGAAAATTTAGGATAACATTCTTAAACAAACCTAATTGAATTGTCTTGTTTCTTCTGTGCTTGGTTCCACACAATAGACAGCTAATCCTATAGGAACCATATCAAACATTGTGCTGCAATGACACATCGTGGTACCACAATTAATCTCTGCTAATTATATTATAAAAATTAAAATTGTGTTGTATAATACCATTATGTACTGAGAATAATTGTACGAAAGTTGATTAATTTGTAGTGGTCCACACACAACTTGTTCATATGATAAGAACACATGATGTTACCAGAACATGCTTCCCTTTTTCTAAATTAACTACTTATTTTACTATATTTTACTAAATGGTCCTCCAGACCAATTAATCAATCATCATCATTATATTTAACATAACTTAAGCATTCATATCCATCTTTCAATAACTCATACATACAAAATTTAATATAAACAAATTTTAATTTTTTATATAAAAGAGTATTTCATTTTTAACATTATCTTCTAGTTGTACTTTCTTCTGTTTTTTATTAAACTAAAAAATATTCATTCTACCACATGAGTCACTTTCGTTTTCACATTTAGGGTTTTGCATTGGAGCTTCTCCCTCCCAGGGATAGAGCATCACTCTGGACTATAAAAATGGAGGAAACCATACAGAGTTTCATGGTTCAATTCTGTGGTTCATTGTCATCCCTGCATGTAAGACCATTCTTACTATAAATTGTTTACAGGTATGATTAAAAGACTTTTTTTTTTAAGTTCTTTTTGAAAAGAAAAATAAAAAATTTATAAATTATGAGAAAACTTATATCTTATATATTAATTAATTTTTGTTTATAAAAGTTAAATTCAATTTCTCTTCTTAGTTTCCTTTTCTAAAATTATAAAGAATTTCATTTCAAACATAATTTTATAAAAGATTGTTTTGGAAGAGTCTTCCATTTCAAGTTTAAAGTTTTGCACTTTTCAGATACATAGTTCTGCAATTTTCTCTTCTCATAAAAGGGGAGAATTTAATTTTCACATATTCTTAATATAAAGAACTATCAAAGGTTGATTAAAATCACCAAATCATAGTAATTTTCAAAATTAAATTAATATAGACTGTGGCTAAACGTTAAACCGCAAATATTATAGTGGCAAAAGTCTTTTTCAGTGGTTGAGTGTAGTATCATTCTTTATTATTCCTCAAACATCAAATCATTAGGAGATACAAAATAGAATAAATAATATATCTATTTATACTACAATTCAATCAAAATCACAAATGAGCATTGCTTTTTATACTAATTATTACATTAAAATAAGCCCAAAAAAGAACCTGATGTTGATACCCAAACAACGTTGTGTAACTTTTGTAACAATTGGTGTAATAAACTCCATAACACAAGCCCAAAACAGAGCCTGAAGCCAAAACCCAACTAATTTTGTTTCCTGTGTCAGCTTGATATGCTTGTTTGTTTCAAATCACAAAATGTTCTTTGTGACTCCATAGAACATCAACATTATCATATTTACTATAAATGGCTTCAAACCACCTCAAATTAAGCATTACCCACCAATTTTGCAATCAAATTAGAGAAGGAAAAGTGAAAATATGGGTTCAGAAGACACTCTAAAGCTTCCAGTAATCAACTTTACTGACCTCAAACTAGAGGCCAAGGGTCCTAATTGGGAGGCAGTAAAATCCCAAGTCCACAAGGCACTAGTGGAGTATGGTTGCTTTGAAGCAATTTTTGATAGAGTTCCTATAGATCTTAGGAAAGCCATATTTGGTTCACTTCAAGAACTCTTTGATCTCCCTCTAGAAACAAAGATACTCAATGTGTCTAAGAAGCCCTATCATGGTTATGTTGGGCAATATCCTATGGTTCCACTTTTTGAAAGCATGGGCATTGATGATGCAAATGTATATGAGAAAGTAGAAAGCATGACCAACATCATGTGGCCTAAGGGAAACCCTAGTTTTAGGCATGTACCAAACAAATTTCAAATACATATTTTTTGGAACTTGTGTTTCATTTTAACTCACTCTTTATTTGTCTTTTAATTTGGCAGCAAAACTATACAGTACTTCTCTGAGCAGCTATCAGAGTTGGATCAGATTGTTAGGAAGATGCTTTTGGAGAGCTTGGGTGTTGAGAAGTACTTGGAGGAGCACATGAACTCAACCAATTATCTCCTAAGGGTTATGAAATACAAAGGCCCTCAAACCACTGACACAAAGCTAGGCCTCACCACACACACAGACAAGAACATAGTGACTATATTGTGTCAAAATGAAGTGGAGGGTTTGGAGATTTTGACCAAAGATGGAAAATGGATAAACTACAAGCCTTCCCCTAACAGATTCGTTATCATGATCGGTGACGCTCTTCATGTAAATTTTATTATCTTTTGTCATTTAAACAAAATAAATTTATTAAGAATTTAAGTGTGAATCTAAATTTTATTGAAAAATAATCTTATTATTAGTTTTCAGATCAATTCGGCAATAGTTAACAAACCGACTATTTGAACAGTTTGAGAAACAATCTTACTATTAATATCGGATCAGTTCGACAATGACTAACAAATCGTTTTCAAGTAGTTAGTTTGTTGGTCATTGTCAAACTAATTCAAAGACTAGTAATATAATTGTTTCTCAAACCATCTTCAAATAGTCGGTTTACTGAAAAAATTTAAATATTTATTGTCTTAAGATTTTGAGGTAAAAGTGATATCAATTTCTTATCTAGATCGGTTTCCAATAAACTAGAAATGATTCGGAGTTATAACTAGTAATAGATACACTATTCACTCAAAATTTTAATTCTTGGATGACTATGAAAATCTTGCAGGCATGGTCAAATGGGAGATTGCATTCTGCCTTTCACCGAGTGATGATAAGTGGAAATGAGGCAAGATATTCTGCAGGGTTGTTCTCTATTCCAAAAGGAGGGAGCATAGTAAAAGCTCCAGAGGAGCTGGTGGATGAGGAACACCCTCTGCTTTTTAAACCCTTTGATCATGTGGAGTTCCTCAAGTATTGCTACACTGAAGAAGGACAGAGAGATCAGTTTGCACTGCGCAGTTACTGTGGTGTTTGAGCAGCCATTGTGTTGTGTTCAAATGTTTCCCTATGCAATTTACCTTGGACTTAATAAAACCTTGTATTATATGTGTTGCTTTGAGTTTCTCCAATTGAAAGGCAAAGCGTCACGTTACGTGATTTGGTGATTTTAATCAACCTTTGATGGTTCTTATTTTGGCAACAGTGGGAACACTAAGAAATGAGTTTCCACAAGTTGGTTGATACATATGTTGAAATATGAAATTTGGCATATGTTTATATGTTGAAAAATGAAATTTAGCATGTGTTTAGTAATGAAAGGGCACAGTCATAGCAATAGCGATTTAGACAAAACTAACATTGATATAATAAACCAAGAATCTATTGACTAGGTGATATGATGCAAAATAATGGTGATAATTTATCTTATGTTTAAATATGAAGCCCAAAACATTATACTACAACATTAAAACACACAAATTTATTATTTTAAAATGTTGAATTATACATTACCTCGAATCTTTTTAACTGAAATTATTCATAATTCATTAGATATAAATCTTTTCAATTATAAAGAAAATTGGAATTAAGAAAATTACATAATTCTTATGTTCGAGCACAATAGGTAACGATCTCTATATACTTAACATATTTTGTCTTTTATACAATACGATTTTCTATTTATATCATTTTTATTACATTAACTTATATATTAAAATATCACCAACTAACATAAGTTTTATAATTCTCATGTATAAAATATAAAAACAATTATGATAATAGCCTTCCTCATTTGTGCTCGAAAAAACATAATTAGAATCGATCGTCATATTTAAAGTATTGTTATTTAAATTTAAAATTTTATTATAATTTTATTCTTAAAGGACGTTTAAAAAATTAAGACATAAAGATATAATTGTCCTTTTTTTTCTATTTCAAAACAGTTTACAAAATAAATTATTATATATACCGGAACAATTATTAAGATAAAAGAATAACATTTAAATTAAAAAGTTAATGTGCAAGGATATATACTAACAAGTCAGAGTGGAGGTATGTCTCAAAAAGACCCTATGATGGAATAACATAAAGTTAGTGCAGTTGCCTCTTCAAAAGATTCTATGATGGACTCATATCACTGAATATTATAATTATACATTAAAAAAAAAGTGACATGTATTTGGAGTTATTCCAAATGCAATTAAATAATAGACCCACAGAGGTTGAGCCGTCTTCGTAACCACAGATTCGTCCCCATCATATCGATAAGATTAATCATAACCATATTCCCTTAGATTGAAAAGACATTGATCAAATGAAACATTTCATACCCTTATGATTTTTTAGTTCTTTTGCCACCCAACAATAATATATACTTCTGAAAAATCATCATAGATTTTCTGCTCCTATGGTGGGATCACAAAAGAAAAAGATACACAAACCCTCTCCTCCTTACAATGTGTTAATATATTATAATTTCTTCCCTCTAACAATGCCACTTTGGACTTCATATCACACTTTGAATCTGAAAAGTTTGATGAAACATCTGCATGTCTTGTTAGAACACTCTTCCACAATATCATGATTGAGGTTGGTTTTGAAATATTGGCTAACAGACAACCTTAAACGTGGCATTTGACAAAATTTGTTTAACAATGTCCTAATTTGGTTTATTGGAAAGAGAGAAACAAAGTCCTTTCATATAGTTAGTAATTGCATTAATATGTAACTCTATAGTTACAAATCATGTCAGTTCAAGTATAGTTGTGATTTCTAGAAGCACTTTGCCCGTGCTTGAAACACATAAAGAAGTTTTGCTATGCTCCAAACGAGTAACCAGTTATTTGTTTGAAGTTTTTGCTGTCCTATGCTTTTTGCCACTTCAATCACCTTCATGATGGAGTCCTTTAAACTACCTTAGGATTCACTAATCAATCATCGATCTTGTGTACTATATCTATAATATTCCTAGCACGCCACAGAACACTTTTTTGTCAAAAGTTTATGCTTCATGCATTGATACTTATATTATACAAAACCAACTGAAGGTTTGGTGCTCTAAACTTGCATTATTTTGGAGTCAAAACTGAGTTAAGTGAAGTTATACAATTCATCATGCATCTCTTTAGAACTATGATAATTAGCATTTGGAATCTCTTATGTGATTTATGGAAAAAAAAAAAAAAAAAAAACTAAAAGCAGACATGTATATATCATGCTCCAATAGTTATTTTGCATGCTTAGTACTTTTATGTATTGGCATTATCTGATTCCATGTGCATAAACAGACAATGGACCATCTTCAACTTTAGTTTCGTAACGTCGTATGTAAAACACGGATGTTCAGACACTGGAAAAATTCAAGCTTAGGATCCTATTGTCAAAGAATTGTGGACCATTTCTTTTTAATTAGTGCCAATCTAATCTGTTAAGTTCTTTTGACCCTTTTGTCTCTATCAGATGGAATGGTTCGTTGATAATCTTGGTGAAACAATTCACATCTTCATTCCAATATACATGTATCAAGCTTTATTACCAATAAAATTTGATCAATGATGTCTTTGGTGGTAAGAAAATTCTACAATGTTTCAGAACTCATTATAGTATAACTAATTCATATCCTTTATAACTATATATCATGAGATATAATATTACGACATTTTCTTCAAGATTATTAGCTATTTTCCCCTTTAATCCAAAATACTATAAGAGGAAGAAAAAAATGATATAGGGAATAATATATTTTATTCTATTTTATTAGCTTCTTCAGATATGATAGAAATACTATAAGAAAAATTCTTTTTGAACTAATGGTTTCTAAATTTAAAGAATTAGCAACTAAGTGATTAGAGGCTAAATTTAAATTTAAATTTGAAGTAGTTAAAATATTTATCCTTAATTTTGGAGATTGATTTAACAACTAGATAATTCAGAAACTTATTTAATAATCATAATTTGAAAGTTAACAATATAATAACTAAATATTTGTTGTCTTTATATTAGTTTCTATTTAATGATTTTTTTAGTAAAATAATATAACTATTATTTTTGTGTAGGAATTAAAACCTGTATGTAACCCTTATCAACAAATGTACATGTACGAGTTTATGAAATAATAACGCTAAAATGGAAACGAACAACTATAAACAAGATAGTCCTAACATTTTTAAGTGAAAAATAAAATAAAAAACAACCATGCACTAAGATCCACCATGCATGGGTTGAGGGACTCTATTATTGAATATTTTATGATACACCAAATTTATAATTGAGTTTTATCCATTGTTTTCAGCTTCTAAAATGTCAGAATGGGGGTAAGGCTACAAACTCAGTTTGGATGAGGATAAAAAGATTGCTTTAAAACATGTTGGAGACCCTAAACACTTACCTTATCATCCCCTTTGCACATGAAACTTCCTTTTCACATGCTTACCTTACCTTACCTAAACACTTACCTTACCTTATCACATGTTTACATAACATTAGTATAATATTTTTTTTATCAACAAAATAATATATTTAATATATAAAAATATTTAAGTACTCCAACCCATATATAATAAAAGAATGTATCATCAAAATCTTACACGAATATTATTTACTATAGTTCTAATATACAGACTAGATAGATGAGGACTAACAGTTAAACAAACACATTTGCAAGCCGTTTGTGGCCACTAAATTTTGAATATTATATGAGAAACCTTCAATATTTGATCAGTGTTGTCTACATTAATATCAGGTACTAACATCGAATCTTCGTAGAGGAAACTTGTTTTCAGTAACTCAAAATCTTTCGCTTAGCATTAGTGGAGCAAAACAATAATCAAAACAAAAATAATGAGGCTGCTACATCAAGGACTATTTTAGGCTTTTGTTCAAGCCATAAAAAACATCAGAAGTCATGATAAAATCAAAGAATTGTAGCACAGCCTAAAAACAATCTTCTCGGCAACCTACATATGATATAAATAGACATAGACATGCATTTTAATGTACATATGTAAAAACACACCAATTTGAATATGAAAAGTTTAATGTCTATCTAGATTGAGATTAAATTTTATTGACAAACATGAGTTGCATAATTTGCACCAAACATCTATGTCTATGTATTAGATTATCCTTATTTATCAATGAAATTTAATCCCAATCTCCAACTGAAATATTTTGCATTAGAAATTATATATATTTTTTCTATTTTTGTTCCTTCTAATTTATTTAATTTTGTAGCTTGTCTTATGATAATTGCAACACCATTTACAATAGAATCGTCTTACTCTAAATTTTTTGATGGACTATATTCCACATACCATGTGCAAATATTGAGATAGTTATTTAGGTTGGACAATATTTAATCCATTTTATCCATAAAAGTGCTTTTAAACTAATTAAAAATTATAAAAAGTTAAATAACACATGTGATATTATAATGTACATGTACATATAAAATAAAAAAATCGTGTTCATCGTTTGTTCATAGTTTCTCTCTTTTCTTTGGAGCCAACCATAATTATTTTTTACCCTCTCCAACTTTCTTGGTGTTTGTACCCTAACCAAAAAAATCCAAATTCTGTTTAAGCAAGCAACGGGCTTTTGGAATTTTTATTTTATAATATTTTTTTGTATAATATTTTTTTCTTTTTGTCTTTTATGGCTAGTACAAGATTAGACCAAGAAGGGTCAAAAAAGTTCAAGGCTACGGGCTATGGCTATGTATCTAGCCCACTTGAAAGTCGTTGTTCTGGTCCTCCTTTACATCAAACAAACCGTTAATAGACGAAGAAACCTTAACCGCAGAGAGAGCCTTATTGAAATGCTTTGCTTTGGTGCCAAGGTACTCGTTCCAAGTCACCGATCGATAAAGACAGGGCCTACCTGGGCCTACCAATTTCTCATTTGGACTGATCTCCACGTTTGTTGGGGGCCCATATAGGTAAGCAACCGAGAACCTTTGCCAGCTCCGGTTCACCCGTACCCGATGGACCACACTCGGGTACAAACCGTTTGACAAAATGTGGAGCAGATCGCCAATGTTAATCACCAACCCTCCGGCAACCGGCGGCACCGCCACCCACCCTTCACCGTCCTTGAGAACCTGAAGCCCACTCACGTTGTTTTGGTGCAGAATTGTGAGCAGTGTAGAGTCCGTGTGGGCCGCCAGACCCATGGCTCGATCCGGATCCGGGCAACTCGGGTAAGAATTCAAATGTAGGGCCGCGCAAGCCCCGTTGAATTCTCCTCTCGGCCCGGCCCATTTAACCTCTTCCTTTGAAATACCAAGCGAAGCCAACACAAGGCACATTAGCTTCGCTGCTAGTTTTTTCATGGCTGCTTCATATTCTTTCACAATCTCACTGCAAATCATTACAAAAAGAAGAAGCTTTAGAAAATTTTAAAGTTATTCATATGACCCATTTCTATAATATTATTTACAACATTATCAATTTTTTCCTTTTCTCTCAGTATCACGTCTTTTTTTTTTTTTCATTTTTAGCAGCAAATGAAAAAATAAACACACTGAGAAAACAAAAAGATGCAAACTTTACCGTCAAAATACATACCCATCTGAGAAAGTAACAAGATGGTAAAATTTAGCATCATAAATTATTAGGTTATTCAAAATCATTATGGACCATAGGTCTAAACTTTTAACTAATCTTTAAATAACATATCTTATCCAAGTTAATAAAACTTAATTACATATATAGTGTATGTGTAGATTAAAACCACCAGATATATATATAATCTTGGAATTAAGAAGATGAGAATGGGAAGCAAGTGGATATAGTGAGGTAGATTCTCATAAGGGTGGGTCCTTGGCTGTCATTATAGTGATCTTTGCTAACTGCATTAGGCTGAGAAAAACGGGGTTCAAACTTTAGTGGAACCTTCACCACAAAAGGGTCTCTTTACTTCCCTTCTTTTCAAACCAGACTCAGAAGAACATCTCATAAAGAAAACCAAAAGGAAAGTTAGTACTAAGATTTGAGAATTGGTATGTGTTAGTTAGGGTTATGTGATAATCTGGTTACGTACCAGTATTTAGCATGGTCTTGGGGCCAGAGTTGGAGAAAGAGGTGTTGAGGGGAGTCGAGAATGGTGAAGCACTCAGACCACATGAGTTTGGGGAAGAAGGAGGAGATGCGAGCGCGGCCATAGCCGGAGACGCCGTCGGGGGAGCGAGCAGCTTTGAGCTTTTGGTGGAGAGGAAGAGAGAACAAGGCAAGACAAGCCCTCTGAATGTCAGTGAAGAGGCTCATGGGGATGCCATGGTTCACCACTTGGAACACGCCCCATGTTTTGCATGCATGCCCTATGAGGGTTGGAGCATTAGGGTCCTTCAAATCGATGACAGGGACATTCTTGGTGGTGGTGTTATTAGAAGGGTAATCACCAGCATCATGATGATCAGAATCTGGTTGTGTCCATGCATAAGAATCTGGGAGGTGTTCTTGGAGAGAGGTGAAGTCAGGGTGCTTGTGGTGAAGGTACACAGGGTGAGCCTTAAAAGCTTCTGAGAGTGAAGGCATGGTGGAAGAAAGAGAAAGAGAAAGAGTGAGTGTTGAATGAATGCTATTTGTGTTGTGTTGTGTTGGTGAAAGATATGTGTTGAGAAAGAGTGATGTGTGAAGAGGGTATATATAGAGAATGGTGCAGAAGATGCCGACAATGTTTAACGTAAGATAACCAAAACCAACCAAACCAGACATTTTGAGAGTAATTTTATTTTCGATTTTCATACTCTTTTTTGTGCCACTCACATTTTTCTCTTTTCATTACGTCATTTCTTTAAGATACAATTAATTAACACATATTGCTTCAAACTATAAATGATCAACAGGGAGAATCTTCTATTTTGCAAAAACATGGGGTTATTTATGTAACCAAGTTATTAATATAAGCCTTAAAAAAGTTTATAATGATAAAAAAAATCAAACCGAATTGTACTACCTTGTTATTAACTAATTATTATTTTTAGAAAGGATTAGCATAAAGGAGGATTTGATGAAAGTTAATTCATTTACTATATTTGCGTAGTTTTCCTGTAAAGCTGTAATTTTCTATTGTTAACCATTTTAATTATTAGGGTACATCGGAAGAAACTGGTTAAATAAGCCTTTTAGTTCATGTAAATATATTTTTGTTCATTTTGAGTTGTTACAAAATAATTTGTCAGTTTTAAACTTCTGAAGTTTTTTAATCGTGGTTTTTTTTTCGTTAACTATATCTAATTTAATATTAAAAATAAAAAATTGGTTTTTTAAACACTAAAAACATATTGAAACCAAATTTAAAATACTTATTTTCCCATATTATTCTACATCAATCTTAATCCTTGTATATCTAATTTTTTTCTATTTTTTTATTTTAAGATAGACACCGCGATATTCATATTAAAACGAACAAGAAACTACTTCAAATCCAAAATCATAAGATAATACATTTATTTTGTTTTGGGAGTCTTCTCGAGTTCAATTTTATTCAATATGGAACGCAAACTTATATTTGGAATTCTCACAGACATGTTATAACATAAAAACTATAAAAAATCTCAATGTAAAAATAAATTTATTAAATAGGATAATATTGTATTTTAAGTAATATAATAAACCTTTTATTCTAATTAATTAATTTATATATATCAACATCCATGAGAATTTTACATCTTAATCATTATATTGAGTTCTTTTATTTTTAGCTTATGAGAAACTTATAAATTAAACTTTCACAAGTATGATTATCTTTGTATCATCTTTGCCTAGAAAATTAACTAACCCTTGGAGATAAAGGCCTAATTATTTATGAATATTATTTTCATATAGAAATAACTAGTTTTTGCATAGTACAGATGCATAATAATAATAATAAAAAAAAAATATGTACAACTATCAAAGTTAAGAGGGACAAGGGAAAACATGGACAAGAGAAAGAACAAAAGAAAAGGCAAAGGAAAGGTTAGACATAGTACATATTTGCTCACAATATGGTTCAAAGGGAAGGCAAAATTACAAAACACTTAAAATTATTCTTTTATGTCTTTCTTTTTATCACACTATATTATTTGTCACATCTCAAAATTTTTTCTTTCTCTTTCTTAATGTCTATTAGCATTAATTATATATGCATCATTTTCCTTAGGCAAAGGGTCTCAACAATAGAACAGGGCCCCTTCCTCTACATGTGCCTCTGTCTTGAAATATATATAAAAAAAAAATCATAATTAAATAAACTAAACTCTTCCATTCGAACTTGGATTTTTGTGATCCTTCCCCATCACTAAAGGACAATATATATAGGGCCATTTGAGTAGTCACCATCTTCACTACAGAGTAATCCTCTATACATAACTAACAGTAATATGCACTCTCAAGTGCTCAACACAAACCTAGCTTTTCTATGTCACACTATACCAATTTATCAAAAATTTATAAACATTACATAAATTCGTTGTTAATTTTAAATAAATCACCAGTTTTCATTTTTAGAATCTAAAAAATCATTTTGAATGATTTTTATTTTTATTTCAAAAAAAGGTTTAAATGGTATTTTAAGCAATCCAATTATACGTGATTTAGATATTAGTGTTAAAAACGAAATTCATTAATCTAATACTATAAAAATATAGTTAGTTTTTTAAAAAAATTAATATATTTTTTCTGCTCAACACAAACCCTACTAAATATTTTTGGTGAAAACAAGGAATTGTTTAGAAAAAAAGGGTTCTAATAATATGTGTCTCCAAAAAAAATACTTTTCTTTGTGAATAAATATATATAGTTTATAAAATATCTCACCTCATTCATCATACACATACTATAATTTTGTTCTCACACCACACATATGCAAAGTTATGCATTGGATGAATAATGCATCAAGTATTTTTTTATTTTTTTAACTTATTTTTAAGTGAAATGATACGTGTAGCATTATCTTTTTTGAGACTGCTTATTTTAGAGAGAATAAAAGAATAATGCATAATTGAGCAACATGTATATGTGAAAGTCATGTACTCCTAAGAGCTTAATTTTATAAAAAACAAATTAAGACTCTTTTTTTAAAAATAATCACTTTAAAAAAGTATGTATTTGTTTCACCCTTTCATAATAACCAAAACATAAAAATAATATAAAAATTGAACTAAAACCAATTTTTTATTTTAAATAATATTGTTTTCATAAATGAGTTTCTTCTTTGAAAAAACAATTTATGGTTCCAAACACAAACATGGAAAATAGGATGTCTTTAAAATATAATGACTAAAAATATTTGATATCGGAAACACTTTTGAAAATAGAAATTGAGTGAATGGTTTATATATATTATTGGTTATTATGTATTGATAAGAGTGAAGTTTGTTTTGTTATTATGTGGTTGGACTTTTGTTTTCCCTGTCCCATGTCCCTCTAGTTGGCTTATTGATATTTGACATCAGCAATGGTTTGATAACAGTACAACAATTTTGTGTGTTGTCCCCATATGTTATCCATATGTTATCACCAAACTTAATGCTTCTTTTCATTCACAAAAAAACAACACTAACTAACACTACTCTTCCTTAGGCACTTCCTAGTATATCTTTTAAAAATTAATATTTAAAATGAATTTAAATAAAAACTAACATAAGATATTGTTGTGGATAAAAAATGTTACTAAGCTGTTACTAATAATGGACAACATTGATGGCACTTCTTCTGTAATTTGTAATTGGTCGTACATAACATGAGTACAATTTATAGGACATGGACTTGTGTGTTCACAACATCACACATGATATTCGTATAATATTTTGACAACTCAGGGACCATATATTAGGAGGAATTCTTACTGTAATCAAAGGGTTAATTTTTTTTATTTTTTTTTGACAAACTTTCACAATAAAAGAATTGTAATTTGCAATTGTGCTACTGTATATAAAAAGAAGGATTAAATACATTTCTAATAATTAGAGGGAAATGTGTTCAAATAAAAGGTAAATTCTTCTACTTTGTTACAGTACATTTGTTTATGTTTTTTTCTTAAATTTGTAAGAAAATATGACTAGCGAAAAATTGAAATTGTAACTTATTAAACTACTCTAATAAGTAACTGAGGTTAGGGTTGTAAATCTTCTCTCTCTTCCTTTATCAATATGCGTCTATTTATTAATAAAAAATGGATGACATTATTAAAGTAATTTTAAAACCTACGTTTTTTTATAATTGTACCTATACTCATTTTTGTCTTTTAGATTTTCTAGACTATTATTCTTTAATTAACATTATAAACTACGCTAGGAGTATGGTTACCTTGATATAAAAAAAAAAAAAAAAAACTTACCATAATTCCTATTTTAACCTCCATCATATATATAGAGAGAGTGTTATTGGGTGTCTATTTTCATGTAATATGATATAAAAATTTTGTAATAAAAAACAAGCTTGCAACACTTCCTTAAAGAAATACTAACCAAAACATATACAATTTAATATTATTATAAGTTATAGTATAAAAGTTGATGTAACAAGAGAGTTTATCCACACTCATATATATATATATATATATATATATATATATATATATATATATATATATATATTGTCCTAAATATAATTACATTTAATGAAAATATACTTGAAGATGCACTTATAAATTTAATGAAAAGTCTTAACTTAAATTTATATTCTAAAAAAATGATTAACAAAAACTTATATCACTTTAATTTTTTTTTTCTTGAAAGAAAATCATGCAAAACCCAAACATGACAACACAAAATCTGTCCAAACTTACTCAATGTGGCACTAATACAACTAATTTAAACCATTTTAATTCAGCCATTAAAAATACATTAAATCATTCAAAACTTAAATTGATTACTCTCATTTCAAGTTCAAAATTACATCAATAGATTAATTAATTAGCTTTATCATATTCCTAATTCAAACAATTTATATTTCAAAATCCAACCTAATTTTTTCAAAGAGCAACGCAAGTCGAACTATTCTATCAAACATCCCTATAATTCCATCTGTAACCATATTTTATAACAATTAACAGTATAACAAATTCTCATATTTTCAACTTATTCCAAAAGTTCGAATTCAACTAAAATAAGAAAAATTAAATTAATATAAAAAACAAGTAATTAGAAATCAAACATTAAAATACCTATAAGCTTCTAACCAAAACATCAATTAAAAATAAGGAAATGAACTAATTAAAAGAAGTCAAGTTCTCAATTTATTGGATATTTTATATTGAATAGAGATAAGGTGAATTTATGATATATTAGTGAAAACAATCCTCACTTTATAAAATTTTAAGGTTGAATTAGATTTACATTCACTTCCTAATATAATATCTTAATTGTCGTAACTGGGCGAACAAAATTATTTTTTTTTTAATAAAACAGAAGAGTCAGCACCATAATTTATTAAAGGAAAACTATGGAAAACAAAAAAAAACAAGATAAGGCAAGTTTGCGAAAACAGATTTTGAGTCCGGGAGTCGGTTACATGTAGGGAAGGTGTTAGCACCCCACAACGCCCGTCCTAAGACGGTACCTTTAATTAAATAAGTAATCTGAGTGTGATTTTTTTAAAACATTTATTTTTCCAGGAAAGAAATAAAAAGAAAGAAATAAAATACAAATAATAACAAACAAAGATATTTATTTTTTTTAGAAAGGGGCCGACAAGGATTTGACCTCGCTCCTACGTATCTCTATCAAGGATAGAGAATCAGGGGTTACGTAGTTCTTTACGAAAATTCGATTGTTGAAATGTTCAATATTTTTTTTAGTTTTGAAAATTTTATATATTTTTTATTTTGAATGTTTTTTATAGTAAATTTCAAATTTGGATACCGTAGACGCGTGCGGTCCTTTGATATTCCAGACAAAACTTCAAATTTGGGTACCGTAGACACGTCGGTCTTTTGGTATTCCAATCAAAGTTAAAACTTCCCGAATTAAACTCTTGTACGGTGCGAACGACCATTTTAAAAATTCAATCCAGTCATCATAACTTTTCAAATCAAAATTTGGATAGTTAGAAGTTAAACATTTTTATAAAAAAAAAAAAAAAAAAAAAAAAAAAGAAAAAAAACACAATATGTCAAAACTTTTATTTTCTTTATATTTTTTTATAAAAAGAACTAAAGGGGTATTTATGGAAACAAAAAGAATTATGGGTGTAGGTCTAAATATATGGGGTTGCAGGGAGCA
>Ga0209489_101388_pt1 | contig 49601 bp, 27 predicted proteins | sample SiratrowhiteBW_FD_187527 | JGI IMG/M metagenome (GOLD analysis project Ga0209489, IMG submission 187527) | Root nodule microbial communities of legume samples collected from California, USA - Siratro white BW (SPAdes) (version 2) | ecosystem: Host-associated > Plants > Roots > Nodule | place... | reverse complement strand
TTTTTTATTTTCGTTTTTATTTTATTTTATTATTATTTTTGATTTTCTTTTTTTTATTTTTATTTTAAAAAAAATGCTTAATTGATTAAATTTAACTTCCTTTTTTTTTTATATCTTTTTATAAATATCTAAACTAATCAAATATTATTTATTTTGTAATAATTCCTAAAACATATTTTTTTAATTTATTATTTTTGAATTTATTATTATTTACCCGGACGAAATCGGGTGTTGACAATTACCAACCCAGGTAACTCACACTGGAATAGAATCCAGTACAATGAAAGAATTATCATAGACTCAGCAAAACAAGCACTTCTATACAACAAATTACAAAAGTAATGAAGAAAGGGTATAGAAGGCTTATTCAGTATGATCAGATCAGTAATATAGCAACAACAGTCAATTGAAAGCTCCAGCAGTATTGAGAAAACAGTTTTTGAAGAGCTTTTCGAATGATCTTGATCACAAAAACTATTGGGGCACTTTTTCTCTCTCTTGGAAAACTTAGAGCACTGCTTTGAAAATGATTCAGAATGATTTCATTCTTTTCCAAAATTTCGCGCCAACTATTTATAGACAACTGTCATTTAAAATTCAGTCGATTGTTTTGTTAAATAGTCGACTGTTTTTCTCCAATTAGTTAAAACAGTTGTTCAAAACTCAAAATCTGATTTTAATAATTTCTCAAAACCTTAGTTAAATCAGATTTGAAAACATGGAGCTTATCCTTGATTGAAAATGCTTATAATGCTGACTTGAATCAAACTTGCCACACAACACACAATCCTAAGTTCTAGACAGAGCCTTTAAATCTTCATGAAATCTTCAAGCAGTCCACATATGATCACATGGTCTTGAACTTCTTCACATGGTTGACTTCATCAAATCTTCACAACAACTCACTGGTGCTAATAGAAGGATTGTGAAAGCATCAGAAAGAGGAGATGAACTTGTTGGAATCGAAAATGAATCCTTGAGACAATGAGGATAAAAGATGTGAGGCCAACTTCTACCAATGCTATAGGCTAGACAATCTCAAAGAGACACTAATATCAAAGAACTCAAGAACAAGTGGATTGCAATTTGGACAAAATTTCTTCACTCATTTAAAGTTGAAATTACAAGAGGTACTCACAGTTATTTATGGTGTGTGCGGCTGACCAAAGTTTGGAGTCAAATCTGAATTTGAAATTCAAATTTAAAAATTAATTCTAGAACTCTCCAACAAGCACTTGTCATGTGGACTTCTTGCTTTCCTTGTCTTCTTGAAAATACTCTTCACTTGCAAGTTTCCATGTGGCCTCAAATGCTCTCCATTGATGATTTCCATCCAACTGCATTTTCCATCAGATTTAAAAATTAATTCAAAAATTCTCTAATGAGCATTTGGAGTTCATGCTCCTTATGCTTGGCTGAAAAATACTCTCCATTTAGGAGCTTCTAAGTGGATTTAAATCCTCTCCATTTCCATGAAGACATGTGGCAATTCGTCCCTTGCAACTGTAGCTCTCCAAATCAGCCCTAATGCCACACAAGCCCTAGCTTTTGTCTATGTTAATCATTGTTAAAGCCACTCATTTATCATTATTTTCTTTATCATTTTTCTTTAATTTTTATGATGGATTAATGGTCTAAATTATTCTAAGCTATTCTAAAATATTTACACAAGTAGTAAAGGACTTTGTATCAATGCTCAATGTTCTTCAGAGGAATCTCTTCATGGTTGAATTTGGGCCCGGACAATTGTTTGGAGGCCCAAATAGGCTCAGACAAGCCCAATCTTTTGTCTTGCGTCTAATGAAACAATGGTTGTGTGTCCTCTATAGTCTCTGACTTGGGTGGTTAATGCATATGCCATCATCCCCTCCCTCCTGAAAGGGATCTATCATCAAATCTTGTAAGGTGTTATGGGCAGCAACCTTGTTCGTGATACCCTCTTGAGTTTACCAATCTGTAAAAACATGAAAAATAGTAAAATAGATGACATATACACAAAAAGAGTTAAGAATAAAAGTAGAATTAAAAAAAAAAATCTTCCAAGGTCAAGTTACTCTTTACCAGATGATGGACAAAGATGTCTAACCCAATGAGTACTTTTATTTGTATTTTTTGTTTTTCTATCCTATGAGGCAGCCTAATCTCCTAATTTATTGAATATCCAGTTTTGCTTCAGGAAATTCCAAACAAGTTATTCCTATAACAGAGGAGTTTACATCAATGTTTGGTTCAATCACATACAAAGATTGCTTTTCAAGTTCATCCTCACAAAGTTCATTTTCAAAAGAGGAGATTTTATCAATGTATGGTTCAACTATAGACAAAGGTTTCTCTTTGCTCAATTCCTCGCACAAGTTTTCTATAAGAAAGGATTTTATGACAATGTCTAGTGTAGTTCCAGACTCAGACTCTTTTTCCTATTCTCATTTCTTCCTCTTTTTTCTCTCTTTTCTTTCTTTTTCTTTTCTCTCTTTTTCTCTTTGCATCTTTCTTTGTATTTTTTCTTGTCTAAGCTCTACCTCTTTAAGCTCATGATCTAAAAGAGCTAGAGATTTTTTTATTTGATTTTTTGTTCCTTGTTTTGTTTGTAATTTGTTCTCTACCACTTGTGAAAGTGATAAAGAACTAATTACAAACTTATTGTTCTAATATGTGAAAGTGATTTTATTGTTTATTGGTACGACTATAGTATGACATGTTATGATCAAATTGCCAAGGTTGTCCCAATAAAGTATCAAAACCTTCTAAGGGCACAAGGTCACATAAAACATTTTCAGTTCATGAGTTTGAGTTTGTGAATCTTGTTGATAACTCAACCAGTTAGGTAATTGATATCGGTGCTTCTTTTCATATCACTTCTAGTAGAGATTTGTTTACTTCCTATACTCCTGGTGATTTTGACAATGTGAAAATGGATCATGAAGGTGTAGCAAGATGTGTTGGTGTTGGACATGTTTGCTTAGAGATGTCCAATGACTCTAAATTAATTTTGAAGCATGTGAAGCATGTTCTTGATGTCCGATTAAACTTACTTTATATTGGTAAGTTGTGTGATGAAAACTATAAAAGCTTATTTTTAGTTGATAGTTGGAAGCTCACTAAGGGTTCCATGGTTGTGGGTAAAGGTACTAAACACTCTACACTTTACATAACTCATGCCAAAATTGTAAAAAATATTGTTCATGCAACTGAGTTTGTTGATGGAACTGACTTGTGGCATAAGAGGTTATGCCATATGAGTGAGAAAGGGATGTCTGCTCTAGCTAGAAAGAACGTATTATCTGGTGTTAAAAAGCCACATTTACAAAAAAAGTTCTCATTGTTTTGCTAAGAAACAAAATAGAGTGTCTTTCAAAGTCACATACTTTCAAGGAAGTCAAAAATAGGTGATTTGGTACATTCTGATGATAACAATGTTGATATGATGACAAAAGCATTGCCTAGGAAAAGCATGAAACATGTTGCTATATCGCCAGATTTGTGAAGGCCTCAACCTAATCGAGAAGGGGAGATATTTGTTGGGTTAGTTCTCTCCTTGTGAGGCCCAAACCCATTATTTTTTGTGTGTCCATGACTCATGACAGACCCAATATAATGCATTCACATTATAATTAGGGGAAAAAGCTAACCCTAAGGGTGTGCAACTGTGAGAGCATTAGTGTGTGTGAAGAAGTGTATGAATAGTCGCTTTGAAGAAAATAGAGAGAGAGAGAAAACACAATTTGCAGGTACTTCCTACAACAACCTATCTTGGTTGTTTTGAAGATCCAATTGTAAAACCTTATCTAATAGAGATGTAATTTTTATTGAAGATTCCTTACTCATATTTCTTCAAACTAGATGGTGGGATTGTCTATTAGGGTCTGTAGATGCGTCAGGAATTTTGGCAAGAGTTGTTATTCGCACAAAGTTCCTGTTACAGTCAGGCTCGATTGTTTCGGAAATCCAACGGCAAAATCTTATCCAATTGCTTTGAAAGTTTTACTGGAGTTTTATCACTCACAATACGTAGTTTTGGACTGTTAGATTTGAAATCAGAGCTTTAGTTTGTTTTTAGAAAATTTGTGAACAATGACAATTTTTATGGTGACGAGATTCTTGAACTCTTGTTAAATTTCAATTTATTAATATATTGGGCCATTGTTGATAACCCATTTGACGATTAGCAAGAGTTGTATTGATATGCTCTTTGATTGGTTTTTGTGAGACTCATTATACCTTTATTTTGGTATTATTGGAGTATTTACCGCCCAATGAGTTTTTTGATCTCTATCGAAAGGTTTTTCCCACGTTAATCATTGATGTTGGTTTATTCTTTTATTTTCGACTGCATATTGGTTTTTTATTGGATTGATTGATTGCGTTCAGGGTGTTTCCATATTGTTATGATAGAAGTGAATCTTATTACATCTACTGCCTGATTCCATCAATTTATTCGTACGTGATTGAGTTCTTTTATCATAAAATGGCTTATATATCTCTTTATATTAAAGTATCAAATTTGCAAATACTATCTGAGCACATGAGAATTTATTTTCTCTCTCATTTTAATTAAAATAAATTTTCCTTCAGGATAATTAATCTTAGCAATTTACTACTAGATGTAGCTCATTATTAGTGTAAACTTCAATTCATCTTTTAACTTTTAGAAGATAAAGATATAAAAAGAACTTATTTTGTATTTTTCCATTTATAGATTTTGTTTGGTTCCTTTAATATTTTTCTATGTAATATTAACCTAATTGAGGTATAACTTAATTGAGATGTCAATATTTCCAATTATTTATGATCAAAGCCGTATCCGGTCAAATAATCTCAGTAAAATGTAACACTAGAAAGTGACTCTTAGGTTGTCTCCCAAAGACCTAATTCTCTACCAAATGATAAAAACACACTGAAAATGGGGGGGGGTTAGACAGATTCAACCAAACAGTATTTAACTGGGAAATTTAAACCAATAATTAAAAACAGATTATCCCCTTGATTTCGATTGTAGTCCAATTATTATTGGTTGCGGTAATTTCATATTGACACTCAACCCTCATTTCAATCCTAACTAATTGACTAAGCGAAAATTAGAGTGAGTTTAACTATGCAAGCAAGGTTGGCACAACCATTCATCCCAACCTAATAGATCATATTTCCTGTCATTAAGCATGAACGGTCCAGCGAAAACAGTGGGCAAAAAAATGAAATAGACGAAGAGTTAAGAGGTGAGATGATTAAGCACAGAACCTCAAACCTTTTCCGCAATCTCAACCAAGAGGATAACCCAAACGAATTAGCCTTCCATAAAAGCGAATAAACAAGATGAAGAAGAAACAAGAATGGAAAAAAATGAAGAAAACGTGAATTGTATTCAAGGCACCAAAATCAAAACAGAGAAGGTTCTAAAAACGTAAAAATAAAAAAAATGCTATCTTGGTTCCAGCCGCCGCCCCTTACAAGTCTCTCCCCCTTACATAAGTTAGGGAAACCTTTTTCAACCCTAATGGGCCTAAGTCCCTTTACAAGTCTAGCCCAACATAAAAAAAGAAATAAAAGAAAAGGAAAAATATGACATGAAGGTAGTGGTGACATGGCAAAAGACGTGGTAACTCTCTTCAATTCCAGAAATTAATTCCAAACTCAGTGAAATAACAAGGTCGCCCTGAAAACAATAATAAAATTAAGTCAGGAAATCCGAATTAATTAAAAATTACGAATTTCTGGTAAATGAAGCCCAAACAGTAAAACTGAAGAAATGATAGGCAGTTCACATATCACTAATTAAAATGGATACATAAAGACAAGTAAATAAGAAAAAATAATGACTCATCAATTTAATTATTCAACATTTATAAACTTAATTTTTTATATTATCAATTTTTTAAGCACCATGTGACCACATAAAAATTTTGATCTTCTCTCAATTTAATTAAAATAAGTTTCCTTTATGATAATTAATTTTAACATTTTACTACTAGATTTAGTTAATTATTAATGTAAAGTTCAATTTATATTTAACCTTCAAAAAATAAAAATACAAGAAAGTTATTATATATATATATATATATATATATATATATATATATATATATATATATATATATATATATTTATTTATTTATTGCATGGATGTGATTTGATTTCCATATTTTTGTATTTTATTTTTTGTAATATTTTTTATATTTAATTAAGATATTGAGTGATTTAATTATTCATACACTTGTGTGATTTAAGTCTTTTATCATAAAATGATTTATATTATCTTTTTATAATAAAATATCAATTTTTAAGCACCACGTTAGCACATGAAAAATTCCTTTCTCTCTTAATTTAATTAAAATAAGTTTCTCTTTATCATAATTCGTTTTATCATTTTTACTATTAGATATAGCTCGTTATTAATGTAAACTTTAATTTATCTTTAAATTTTAGAAAATAAAGATATAAGATAGTTATTATGCATTTTTTTGTATGTATGAATTTAGTTTGGGTTTCTAAAATTTTGTATTTATTTTTTTTAATATTTTTTTATGTAGTATTAACCTAATTGAGTATTAAGGTTTATAATAATGTCTACCGTAAATTTTTTATATATAAAAGGAAAACTTAAACTTAAATTTTATAACCCACGAAAACAAGTTAAATGAAAAAATGGAGGGGATCAATAGAGACAATATAAGTGTGTTGTCCAACTTGCACCTTCATTCACTCGCCAAATCCCTTACTCTCCCCTATCTCTCACAAATCCAGACCTAAAAGGAGGAAGAGAATTATGGTTAATTTGCTTTCCTCAACCTCTTTCACTCTTCTCTTTCTCTTTTTCTTCTCATTAGTTTAATTTGCACTTTCTTTCCAATTCTCATGAACAGAACCAAATAAGCAGATGGGAAGGCTATGTGAACTGGAGGAACAAACCTGCTCTTAGAGGCCGACATGATGGCATGCTTGCAGCCTCCTTCGTTTTGGGTTTGTCTCAGTGACTTTTCTAATCACAGTATTAAATCTTTACAGTTCATGATATGAATCACAGAAATGGTGATAAATGTAAATCATACTTGCCCTAATTTGAAAGTGTTTGTGTTTGTGCAGTGGTGGAGATATTGGAGAGTCTGGCATTTGTAGCCAATGCAAGCAATTTGGTGACCTACATGATTAAGTACATGCACATGTCCCCTTCAAAATCTGCAAACACTGTCACAAATTTCATTGGAACGGCCTTCATCCTTGCCCTCCTTGGAGGTTTCTTATCTGATGCTGTTTTCACCACTTATCAAACCTTCCTCATTAGTTCAGTGTTTGAACTTCTGGTATGCACCCTCCTCTACCATATAGCTACTTTTCTCATCTTAGTTTCATTGCTATATCACAATAATTATGTAAACTAATTAAATGGTAAGTAAAGAATAAAGATATAAATTTTAAAAAAAGTAATTAATATTATCTTAAATTTCGTAAATAACAATTATATGAAATTAAAAATCATTTCACCGTTGAAAAGAAACATAAATATTTCATACTTAAGAAATAATTATGAGTTTTAATGGTAGTATTAATTATTATTTGAGTTTATGCCTTCATTATAATGATGATTACGCGTTCATTTATTACGTTTATGGTTTAACGTTATATATTAATTATTGCGTATTTGAGGAATGATAATGGATTTTAATGGTGCTATTAATGATTATTTGAGTTTGTGCATTCACACATGAGGATTATATATATTCATTTATGGTGCTATTAATGATTATTTGAGTTTATCCATTCACATATGAGGATTATATATATATATATTCATTTATGATATTTATGAACTTTGTTTACATATATTAATTGTTATTAAACGTTCGAGGAAAGATAATGACTTGAATTGTATAACTAAAAAAAATTTTTTAGACACCCAATTTTAATTACCAAATAGTTAATTGTGACTAAAATTATCATTAATAATTTTTTTATCATTTATATTTTTACTTTTCAAATAATCTTTAATTAGCTTTTTATTATGATGTAAAAGTGAAAAATGGTAAAATGAAAACTAAAATGAAATTTATTATATTCCGAGATTTTTTTTTAAAAAAATAAGATATTTAAAACAAACAAATGAAATATTAATATATTTAGTATTTTCATGAATTCTACTGTTATACTGAATATAGTGTTTAGTGAAAAAAATTGGTCTTTTACAAAACGATGATGCATGCTAGTAATTAACGTTTATACATTAAATATTTTTTCCAAGTCAATACATGATCAATACTCTATACATTTAGAGGTAAAATAATAATTAATTATAACGAGGAAGAACATATTAATATAAAATTCAAAATATTAATCTTAAACGTCGTATAGAGATTGATAGAGAAATTTGAAAGAATAAATTATCATACTTATGAAAAAAACTAAAGGTGTCAATTTGTAATTTCTGCTTAATCTTATAATTTTTATAATAATCTATAGTATCTTTTTTTTTTATTTTAAATGTATATGTTTAATACATAGTGTTTAAATTATTAATTTTTTAATTATCGCTAAAGTCGTATGCTTGTTATAAATATAACAAAAAATAATATAATAAACATTTATTATTAATATATTTTCAATATATCTTTTGAGTATATTAAAAATAAACATTTTATGAAAATATATCAATAATTTTCATATTTATCCATTAATTGCTATGTCTCTTGCTTAATAATAATAATAATAATAATAATAATAATAATAATGTTATACTCATTTATTTTTTGTTTACATAATATAAATTTGGTATGTTCAATTAGTATAAATATTTATTATTAATATATTCAATATGTTAATTTCAAAATATAACTTAATTTTAATTTTTATGTTAAGAAAATCACAAATAAAATTTAAATTTTTTATTTTAAATAAGACCTTAATAATAAAAGTTATTTTGTTGTCTTTTAAACATCAGCAACCAATTAGAATATCAATAAGTACCAGTCTTGTAAAAAAAATTATTAAACTAAAAATGACAAGAAACGTCTTAAAAATAATATAACTGTGAGACCTAAAAAAAAAAAAAAATTAAGACCTCATGCCTCAATTTATAAAGCTAATCTTGAAAGCTTGAAAGAGATCTGCTAGCCATATAGTGACTAAGGTAGAAAAATTTGATGAAATCTATAGTGTAGTTAAAATTTTTTATTGGTGCCAAAGCTAAATTGTTTTCTCTATGATCTTAACTCTATCTACAAACATTATTTGAATGAATATCCTCACGTCATTTTTAATTTATACTTTCCTACATTTCATATCCTACACTATTTTTATAATTTTTGCTGAATGATAGTTATAGCTATTTTAAAACTATAACATTTTAATATTGTTAGTATATAATAAATAAATTATTTAATTTTTTCTCACAAAAATTATTTAATTTTATGTAAAAACTTCATTATTTATTATTATTTTATTTTATTTTATTCAAGTGGTAATCAATACGTTTTTTAAAATAAAATAAGAAACTTGAGTGACAATTTATATTAGTGTGTGTGTTTTAAGACTAAAACGAAGGTAAGTATTATTTAACAAGATTTCAGGAGAGAGTGAATGAATTTTTCCTCTTCCTATATAATTTCAATTAACTTGATAAAGATAGAAAAACAGGTTGTTATGTAGATGATAAAGTACATTGTGAATAGAAATTAAATAAAGAAAATAAATTCTTATTGTAGTTTATCATGTTACACAAGTATTTTACATGGCTAAGGGAATGGGAATTTGCGTGTGCAGGGATTGGTTGTGCTCACTGTACAAGCTTGTGTGCCTTCACTGATGCCAGCAGCATGTGAGGCAGCCACCGCATGCCATGAAGTGGGTGGTGGAAAAGCAGCAATGCTTTTTGGTGGGCTTTATTTGGTGGCTCTTGGAATTGGAGGAATTAAGGGTTCACTGCCACCACATGGTGCTGAGCAATTTGATGAGACCACCCCATCTGGAAGGAGGCAGCGATCAACCTTCTTCAACTACTTTGTCTTCTGCGTCTCCTGTGGTGGCCTTATTGCCACTACATTTGTAGTCTGGGTTGCAGACAACAAAGGCTGGAAATGGGGTTTTGGAATCCCTACTATAACCATTTTTGTATGCATCATTGTGTTCTTGGCAGGCTCTGCTACTTATAGGAGCAAGATCCCTTCTGGAAGTCCACTCACAACCATTTTCAAGGTACTGGTTGCTGCTTTACTTAATGGTTGCTTCAGCAGAAGCTCTGTGGTGAATGAAAACAAGGACAGCGAAGCCCTAACAAATACCCTAAATTTTCTCAATAGAGCAGTTGAAAGCAACCCTAAGTATTCATCAATAGAATGCACGGTGGAACAAGTGGAAGATGTGAAGATAATGTTGAAAGGACTACCCATATTTGTTTGCACCATTATGGTAAACTGTTGTCTGGCTCAACTAAACACCTTCTCTGTTGAACAAGCTGCAACCATGAACACCAAACTTGGGTCCTTGAAGGTGCCACCTGCCTCCTTAACAGCTTTCCCAGTTCTCTTCATCATGATCGTGGCACCAATTTATGACATAGTCATCGTCCCACTTGCAAGAAAAGTGACCAAAACTGAGATGGGAATCACTCACCTCCGAAGAATTGGATTTGGATTGGTCCTCTCTATATTTTCCATGGCAGTGGCGGCGGTTGTTGAAGTAAAGAGGAAAAGGGTGGCCATAGACTCAGGCCTTGTAGATGATGTAACCAAACCACTACCCATCTCGTTCTTATGGGTTGCTCTTCAGTACTTGTTCCTCGGTTCTGCTGATCTTTTCACCTTTGCTGGGTTGCTGGAATTTTTCTTCACAGAGACACCAATTAGGATGAGATCTTTGGCCACATCACTCACTTTTGCCTCTTTGGCTGTTGGATACTACCTAAGCTCAGTAATTGTATCAATAGTAAACAGAGTGACTGGTAACAGGTCACACGCAGCATGGTTATCTGGGGTCAACATTAACCACTATCACCTAGAGAGGTTTTATTGGCTTATGTGTGTGCTAAGCCTGTTGAACTTCTTGCATTTCTTGTTTTGGGCACTCAGATACAAATATAGAGGGATAGGAGCCACAACTGAATGAAGAAAACCAAGGGGAGCTTTCTGAATTGTTTCTGTATAAGGCCATGGATCAAAATCTTCTCAAGCCAGTAGTGTAGCTTTAGCAGTAGCATGCGAACGAGTAGACATGAAATAGTGAGGACGAGAAGGATTATGTATTAATAAAGAAAGTGTCATATGAGGTAAGGTGTCTCGGAAAGGCAAAATTATTAAATCTATTTAGAACTATATTATAAATATTTGATTAAATTATAAGTTGAATTAGTTGATAAATATAAGATGATAAAATAAATATGTTTGTACTATATTTTTTTGTATAAATTTTACTTTTACTTTATTAATAAAATGTATTTTGAAGACAATATTAATTTTGATTATTATAATATTATATTTATGGATAAATTATTTTAATTATATTTAATTTTTATATTTTTTATATTGTGTATTTCCTATTAATATGTTATATCTTACAAGATTATATGTTTTTTTTTGGGATTTAGTGGGGCGGAACTCAGTTTTTTCTTTTTATCTGCAAAAAGAACGTTACACGAAAATATCTGTTCAAAAATTGACATTGTTATTGACACCATTCATCCCATACCAATATAATGACCTGCCACCCATACCATAACTCAGAACAAATAATATCTTTAAAAGATGTATTCGTAGTCTATCACAGGCACTTAAAGTCTTCCACACCCAATTCATGACTAAAAATTCCAGTTCATGACTATAACATTAGAACCACACACGTTAAGTTCTCATGTTGAGATATCTGACACCATTCACTGGTTTAACATACTGTGTCTTTTGCTGGCCGATCTTTTGTTATGTTATGCCATATTCAACCCTCAATCACAATATTAGTGAATGCTTTACTACTTGTAGCTTGATAAATTAGCATGGCCCAAATCCAGCATCTTTGCCCGGACAGCAAGATCATTTGTCTATTGTAGCTAACTTGCATGGTATTGTTTTATACTCCCGATTGCTTGGAAGACATACCAATCCCTGTACTGCAAGATATGAAAAAGCTTTAGGCTGTATAGCCTAATAATGTTAGCATGATAACCGTGCATTTACAACTTCATCCTCACTTTTCCTAATTCAATTTCAACAAAACACACACATGTGATCCTGTGCCAATTAATAATTTGCTCAGCATGCAAAATGTGTTTCCCCTGCAATCAACAATCCATTTGCTGTCTGTTCATAAAAGTTCCTTCTAATATACTGACCTTTCCTATCAGCCAATTATCCACACCCTACTTCCTTATGCCTTCTCACTATAGCTCCCATTGCATGTCCACAGCCTCTGCCTCCCACATGTACTCAACAGAGTTTAAACATCCACCACTACTCTACTGCTACCATTACGTCCTATGAGCACCAGCAGGACATCATTGAACTGTCACTATTTGAACACATCTACCATGTCCAGACCTGATAGCCCATATGTTTACCAAATATCAGATTTGTTGCTACTCCTATCCAACCCGTTCCCAATTCTCAACTGCTTGCTGACTTCATGCCCAGTAAAAGATTCATACATCAGTCGGAGTAACTAAACTTTGCTTTGCTAATCTTGTTGCTAATCCAAGCCCAAGTTTTAAGTTGCGATACAATAAAAACTTCCTCAGCATCTTGCATATAGTTTCTAGCAACAATATTATCTATGGGTCCAAATACTCCGAATAATACCCACCCAAACCACCATTCAGATTTTATGCTCCTTTCTTCCTAAGCCCACCATGTCAAAACTCACAAAATGCTCCTTAATGAGGCATGAGGCGATGGTGTACAGATTAAATACTCACCCCCTTATCACACAATTTCCAGATTCTGTCTACCACTTTACACTTTACAGGTAAAAATGAATGGTTATTAGTCTCAACTTATAAACCACACAAAACACACATGTTGTCACTTAATAATATTCCTCTCGGAGCTAAGTTATCATCTATGAAGCCGGATACGGACACGTGGATACGGCTAAATCGAAAATTATAGAACACGGGGACACAGCAATGTATATATATATATATATGTGTGTGAATTTATTAAAATATATTAATATGTGAAAACATAAAAATAGAAACTTTTATAAAAAAAGTCTAACAAAAGATATAACTTCTACATTTTATATTCATTAAAAAATACAACTTCTAATTTTGGTTCATCAAGAGATTTGCAAACAATTTTAAGAATTCCGTTGTCATCCAATGAAAAGTTATCTCCCGCAATATCCCACAATTTAGTTTCCTCTTCTTGTATTTTGAGGAGTTTCTTGAGAGAAGACAGAGATTACTGTGGATATATACTAGATCTTCTGCTCTTTTAGGAGTCATCTTATTCCTTTTCAAATAATGTATAAAAGAGTATGTACTCCAATTTCTTTCACAACAAGAAGAAGAACATGGTTGTCCAAGTAGCGTAAGAGCTATTTTCTAAAGTGTTGGTGCATGACTCCATGAACAAGCCACCATGTTTTTGCAGCCATTTTACCTCTATCTCTTAAAGAGTCAACATCGTCAAAACCTTCTCTTCCATCTGAAAAGTTTGCAAATTCTATATTTACTTGTCTCCTTACATCTGGATCATCAAAGTATCTCATAAAACATTTCTTCCTCTCATGAGTAAGTTCGACATCCTGATGTGGAGCAAGTCTGTGTAAATCTTCACTTAACCACTCATGACTATAATATCTACAACATTATAAATATATAAACATAAAATAACATAATATTATCAATTTATAATATTATAAATAAGATAAACACAAAAACTATAATCATAAAATAATTTAACATTACCTTGGATTTAAAGAATGAGCAAGACAATGAAGAGATATGTTACTCTTGGCCTAACGATCAATTAATATTTATTTTACTACCTCAAAAAATGACGAATGTTCAACTTCTGTCTTTCTTTCATGTTCAAATATGACCTTTCTCGCCTTTTCAATCATTGAATCCCACATTTCATATACTAAATGAAGAGTAACCATATTAGTATCTGTTTTTCTAAGAACATCATAAATAGGAAAGCAAGTATGTAATCTACATTCATCCACCAATTATCATTCAACAAAGTTTCTTTCACCGATTGTGCCTTAGCCACATCATCTTCTTTGTAAGAAGACCATTCATCACTAATAACCATTTTTTGAAGTCCTTTTTTCAAACTTTTAAACCTTTTCAGCATGACTATTGTTGAAGCAAATCTTGTTGAAGCAAATCTTGTTGAAGCAACAGAAAGCAACTTCAATGAGTTGAACCTATTGAACATTGATATTCTCATAGAATGCCCCACAATAATTTTTTTAATAAAAGTAGCATCATCAACAATTTGTGAGATCCAAGAACATTTCTCATAAGCAACACTATTCCTTTCCGTATTTTTTGCTGCACAAATATTTTTCAGTGCAATATTCAAGGTTTGCACTACACAAGGAGTCCAATAAAGTGAAGGAAATTCTACTTCTATGAGCATACCCGCAGCCTTACATACAACTGCATTATCAGTTATGATTGGTACCACATTATTCGGCCCAACCTCCATAATTGCATCTCTCATGTGTCTAGCAATAAAATCTTTGTCTTTTACATCATCAGATGCATCTATTGACTTTAAAAACATTGGTCCACTCTCACTGATAGCTATAAAATTTATAAGTGGCCTTCTTTGGGGATCACTCCACCCATCACTAACAATTGTCACCCCATTATAACTCCATGAATTTTTTATAGGTTGCAAAAGGTTTTCTATGTGGCTTCTCTCTTTTGAAAGTAAAGGACCTCTCAATTTATTATAGCTTGGCACTACATATCCACTAAGATTAGAAGTATTAGCTGCATAAGAAAATGCACTTCTATAGTAAGAACTTCTTACTAAATGAAATGGTAAATCTGAAGAGTAAAACATCCTCACAATTTCACAATCAAGAGTATCTCTGGCTTGAATATTGAAAGAAGACTCCAAAGGACCTTTTAATTTGAGACCCTTATTTGTTTGATTTCCTTCATCAGATACTGGTAGAGGGACCTTTCTTTTCTTCGAAATCTCTATTTTCAATGTTGCTTCATTGTCTAGTTTTTTAAACTCAACAAGTTTTGACGAACTTACCTTTGGCCAACTTCTAACTCCTTCTCCCTTAATTTGTAATAAATGAGCTCTTACCCTATTGAATGAAAAATCACATAAATTGCATTTGATCATATTATTCCCTCCACCAGGAGTTTTACTTAATTTTGAAACATATCTCCATAAAGGTTTTGTTTCATCTTCTTCGATAGCTTGATCATTCATCTTAATTTCCTATTAAAAAATAAATATAAAAGATTATAACATATCTCCATAAAGGTTTTATGATATTAATTTATCATTTAAAAAATACATTAAGTTATAACATAAATATATTTTATGTTTATAATATAAAAATAAAATAAAATATACTGATCAAATTGTAAAAAATATAAAATATAATATGATTATATAACACAGTATATTTAAATGTAAATTAAAAAATATAAATTAAATAAAAAAATATTATTTAAATTTTAAATATAAATAAAACATAATAATTAAAAAAAAAGTATTATATGGTAAAATTTTAAAAATATAACCACTAATATAAATTATTATCAACAATAAATTTACTAACGTATATAAATAATAACAACAAATAGTATTATAAATAAAATAATAGAATATATAAAACAGAAAAGTTTTTGAAAACGTATATTATTTACTAACGTATATAAATAAAATAATACAATATATAAAATAGAAAAGTTTTTGAAAACGTATATTATTTATTAACGTATATAAATAAAATAATAGAATATATAAAACAGAAAAGTTTTTGAAAACGTAGATTATTTTTGTATACACTAGGTATTACCAAAATATTTAAAAGTTAATTATTCAAATTAAAATAAATAATAGACTTAGTATAATAAGTATTTATATTTTGTAGTTTGATATAATAAAAAAATAAAAAAGATCACCGTATTATTACTAAAATAATAAAATAAAATTATTTTAAAATCAGAAGACTTACCTTTTTATTTTTTTAAAAATATCCAAACTGTTCTTCTTTCACGCAAACTCTTCTCTTCATGTAAGCTCCTCGTTCCTTTCTGTCAACACACAACCTTTCTTTGTCTACGCCAGCCTTCTTCTTTGCTCCTTCAAGTTAACGTTCTTCTTCGCTCTTCTGAAGGAGTGTTCTTCTTCACTCTTCCAAGACGTATACTTTCTTTTTCTTTTTTAAAGTGCTAAAATTAGAAAAATTTCTTTCTCACTAAATGATTGATTTGTATCTTGTATTATTTATAATCATTTTTAAGAGATTATTTAACTGATTTGAGAAATAAATTTATTGGATGTTAAGATTTATTTATTGGTTAAGATTTCCGATTGGATGTTAAGATTTATATTTGGGGTTTGGATATTAAGATTTGTATATAAAAAGTTATATTTAAATATTAAGTTGAAAAATGTAAATTAAAAAAATGTTATCCAAATTTTAAATTTAAATAAATAATAATAATTTTAAAAAGTATATGATAAAATTATAAAAATATAATTATTAATATAATTTAAAATATTTTTAATATAATTAGTAATATATTTTTTAATACAATTATAAATATAATTAAATATAAATTATTTTATTAAAAATGATTATAAAAAAAATAAAACGTATATTATATTATAATATTATTTTAATATAATATAATATTATTTAATTATAAATAAATAATTAAAAGTTAAAATACTTTAACTTTTGTTCTTTTCAAGAGGTATATTATATTATTTTAATTTAAAACGTATATTATATTATTTTAATATTATAATATAATCTAAAAGGTATATAATATTGTTTAAAAAGTATATTATATTATTTTAATATTATAATATAATATTATTTAATTATATAACAAAAAAATTTTCTAGATGCTTCTTCCTCTAGATACGCTCCACAGTGCTTTCTTATTTCTCAATATACACTCCCTTCCACGCTACCTTCTTCTTTCTTTTGTGCTTTCTTCTTCTTTTTCCCAATATACGTTGCCCTCCACACTATCTTCTTCTTTTTTTTCTTTTCAATTTTGATTTAGTTTTAAGATGTTTTAATGATTTTCGTTTTAGGTTTAATCTGTTGGTTTTGGTTTTGGATCTTCTTCGTTCTGAGTTTAATCTGTTGATTTTGGTTTTGGGTCTTCTCCGTCCACAGTAGTGTCCTCTACGCGTGTCCGACAATAAGGGTCGCGTCCGGCCCAAAAAGTTGTGTCTGACGCGGTGTCGTACACGCTTCCGTCGTGTGTCCAAGTCGGCGACGTGTCGGCGCGGGGAAACGACTATTGACGGTCGTGTCTGAGCTTCATAGGTTATCATAGGTAGGTAACTTATCTTGAAGCGCTCTCAGGCATATAATTGAGCAATGACTAGTGCACTTATGTTCCAAAGGTTTTTATGCTCTTCAGCTCCTTCCCCATTAATTTATTGTTAAGCTTCTTATAAGCTAATTTAACAGTATACATTTCTGAATTATTATCTCTCCACACCCATTCATCTTGCTCATCCCTACAAATTGTTGTGAAAACAGAATAATAATGCATTGCAAAATATTCAAAAAGAGAAAAATCTAATAAGAATCCTAATGCCCCAATGATTATATAGGATATGTGGAGATTTTTTCGGGTGGTGCAGAACTCTGAACATGGTTGTTGGGCACTTTTTATTGAACGTTGTGGCAGTTTCTTCAAACAAGGAGCTCTCTTTCGAATGTTGGAATCATTTGCAAATTGTTTACTCCACTTTCGGTCCTCTCTCTTCACAGTTGAAAATCACTCAACCACTTCACGTTTCCCATCCTCTATAAATAGAAGATCTCCCAACTCCGAAAATCACAACACCTCTTCTCCTCTCCTCTTCACATCTTCTCTTTTTTCTCTATTTTTTTCTACTAGGTACTTTGCTTATAAAAAAGCAATACTTGGTAGTTCTAAGATCCTCGGTATTATTCGAGATGTTCCTGTTGTATCCTGGGGAACTTGTGCAATTTATCGCAGATAAGTCCTTAAGGACAGTGATTTTTATCACGCTTTTGGAATTTTATTTTATTGTGTTTTCAGCCGTCTTTTACAACAATCTTAAGGACTTATGATCGACGGTATGGAAAACAACAACATTGCACTGGAGATGTCAAACAGTGCTTCCGGAACGTCAACCATCTTTGTGAAGCCATTTCCGGATGTTTCGAAGATTGAAATTTTCTCAAGTCAAAACTTCAAACGTTGGCAGGAACGTGTGTCTACCCTGTTAGACAAGTATAAAGTTGCCTCTGCACTTATGACGTCCAAAGCCGACTCCAATTCTCCCGAGAAACAAATTGAAGATTGGATTCACGCAAATAGGGTATGTCGTCAGACCATGCTCAGTGCATTATCTAACGATCTGTTCGATGTGTATTGCTCCTACAAGGAGGCAAAGGAAATTTTGAATTCTCTTATCCTTAAATACACTGCCGAAAATGTCGTCCGACAAAGATTCGTTATCGGAAAATACTATCGCTGGGAGATGATAGAGGACAAGGATATCAAGATTCAAATCAATGAATATCACAAGCTACTTGAATACATTAAAGCAGAGAATATTGTTCTTCCTGATGAATTTGTTTCGGAACTTCTAATCGAGAAACTTTCGCAATCCTGGACAGACTACAAACAACAGTTGAAGCACAAGCATAGACAGATGTCACTACCAGACCTCATCACTCACATCATCATTGAAGACACCAACCGAAAGGAGTGTGCTGCTGCAAGAGCTAAGGCCTTATCTGCGAAAGCAAATATGATAGAAGACAGACCAGCTCCAAAAAGGTACGAGGAAAAACCTGATCACAAGAAAAAGATTAAATCTAATTTTTTTTGTCCTGGTGGACCCAAACCCACATTCAAGAAGAAGGTAAACTGCTTTATTTGTGGAAGGCCAGGTCATCATACACCTCAGTACAGACACTGGGTCAAAAACGACAATCCTCCTAAGGTCAATATAGCCGAAGGGGAAGATACAATTTGTGCAGTCATTTCACAAGTGAACCTTGTGACAAATGTGAGCTAATGGGTGGTAGACTCGAGGGCTACCAGGCATATCTGTGCAAACAAAAATGCATTTTCCTCCTACTCTAGTGTAGGGGATGGAGAAGAATAAGTTTATCTTGGTGATTCTAGGACTACTTCTGTCCTAGAAAAAGGTAAAGTTCTTCTAAAACTCACATCTGAGAAGACTTTGGCTTTAAGTGACTTGTTGCATGTGTCATCAATCAGAGCTAATTTGACCTCTGTAGCACTATTGGGAAAGGTAGGGGTCAAAGTGTCATTCGAATCTGGTAAGATTGCGATGACAAAAAATAATGTGTTTGTGAGAAAGGGATATTGTGATCAAGGTTTTTTTGTACTCAATGTTTCTGAAATTATTAATAAATTTGGATCTATGTCTTCTGCTTATATTGTTAACTCTTATGATATTTGGCATGGTAGATTAGGACATGTAAATTCTTCGTATGTTATTAAATTGCAACGATTAGGATTAATTAACATGCATGATAAATAAAGTAGGAAATGTGATGTATGTGTAGAATCAAAACTTACAAAGTATGTTATTCTGTAAAACGTCAAACTAAGTTGTTAGGATTAATTCATACCGATCTTGTTGATTTAAAGCAAACCATGACTAGAGATGGTAAAAATTATTTTGTGACTTTCATAGATGATTATTCAAGATATACAAAAGTGTACTTAATGAAACATAAAGATGAAGCTTTTGATATGTTTCTTTCTTATAAGATAGAAGTTAAAAATCAATTAGATAAGAAAATTAAAAGGATTATATTAGATAGAGGTGGTGAATATGTTTTATTTAATGATTATTGTGTTAAGGAAGAAATTATTCATGAAGTAACCCCACCATACTCACCTGAATCTAATGGATTAGCTGAAAGAAAAAATAAGACTCCTAAAAAAATGATGAATGTTATGCTCATTAGCTCTAATGCTCTTGATAATCTTTGGGGTGAAGCTCTTCTTACAGCATGTTTTTTGCAAAATAGAATACCACATAGGAAAATTGGTGAAACACCCTATGAGTTGTGGAAAGGTTTTCAACCTAATCTTAAATATTTAAAAGTGTGGGGGTATTTAGCTAAAGTGATGTTACTTGGTCCTAAGAAAAGGAAAATAAGCTCTAAAACTTCTGATTGCTTGTTTTTAGGCTATGCTAAACATAGTGTTGCCTATAGGTTTCTTGTTCTTAATAGTGAAATAATTGAACGTAATATTATAGTAGAAACGAAAAATGTTGAGTTTTTTGAACATATCTTTCCCTTAAAGGTTACTGGTACATCTGAACAACCTATAAACATTGCTAGTGATACAATGTGTGAGGATTTGAAGAGAAGTAAAAGACAGAGAAAGGAAACTTCCTATGGAGATGACTTTTATACTTATCTTGTTGGAAATGAACCATTAAGTTTTTCAGAAGCTATTAATGCTCCTGATGCAAAGCATTGGGACAAGGCCATTAAGACTGAAATTGGTTCTATTAAGAAAAATAACACTTGCACTTTAGTAGATTTGCCTAAAGGAGCAAAACCTATTAGTTGTAAGTGGATCTTCAAGAAAAAATATCTTCCTGATGGATCGATAGAAAAGTATAAGGCAAGATTAGTAGCAAAAGGGTTTTCTCAAAAACCCAACATAGATTATTTTGATACTTTTGCTCCAATTACCAGGATTTCTTCCATTTGAGTGTTCCTAGCTCTAGCATCTATCCACAAGTTAGTTATTCATCAAATGAATGTTAAGACAATATTTTTGAATGGTGAACTAGAGAAAGAAATTTATATGACTCAACCTGAAGGATGTGTAGCTCCTGGCCAAGAAGAAAAGGTATGCAAACTTTTAAAATATTTGTATGGGCTTAAACAAGCACCAAAACAATGGCATGATAATTGGGAGTTTATTGTATTTAAAGAGATTTTCTAGACCAGACATTGCTTATGTAGTAAGTAGACTGAGCATGTATACTCAAAGTCCTAGTCAGGATCATTGGGAAGCACTTGCAAGATTTCTGAGATATTTAAGAGGTACAATGGATTATGCCATTGAATATAGTGGATTTCCCATTGTGCTAGAAGGGTACAGTGATGCTAACTGGATCTCTGAGTCAAATGAGACAAAATCTACTAGTGGTTATGTATTTACACTTGGTGGTGGTGCAATTACATGGAGATCAGCCAGACAAACCATTATTGCTAGATCAACAATGGAGTCAAAGTTTGTTGCTCTTGAAATGGCTAGAAGCGAAGCTGAGTGGTTGAAAAACTTCTTAGCAAACATTCTGTTAGGAATGAAACCGACCCCATCTGTATCAATACACTGTGATTGCCAATCGGCAATAGCTATAGCTAAAAATAAAACTTATAATGGACAGAATAGACATATACATTTGAGACATAATTTGGTAAAGTAGTTGCTAAAGAGGGAAATAATTTCCATTGATTATGTTAAGTCAAAATGGAATTTGACCGATCTTATGACAAAACCTCTAGGGAGGAACATGATTTTAGAAACATCGAGAGAAATGAGCCTCAAGCCACTTGCAAACAAACAAGTGATGGAAACTCGACTTTTGTGATTGGAAATCCCATGAATAAGGTTCATATGGGTAAAAACAAATCACTTGTCAGTTCTGCCAGCACAAAAATTGACTTAAAATCAAATTGTCCATTCCTATGGTGTGTGAAGGTGCTAGATACTGCATTATTGAGAAGGTAAACTTTGTTGTTAAAATTTCATGTGGAGTATGAATTTTAGCTTATAACAAAGTTTTTAATTTCATATCCCTTATGGGTGGTGTATGATTTGTAGCATATGCTTGATTTAAATCATCTATATGAGTGTCAAGTGGAGCCGCTTGCATGAGATCATGACAATATATCTAGAGCACTTATGAATACCAGGCACGCGCATGGCCTATTAGGCGCAACACAGTGATAACAGTAAGAATTGTGGGAGTGTATTGTGATTGATAAACCTCTAACACATACTAAGTGTCTTGGTTCATATAGCTTGTTATACCAACTACATTGTGTGTTAAGTTCATCGATCTAAGATTGGTTCATATAGCTTGCTATACCAGCTCTGATGCATTACATCTTATGAGACCTAGGATTTATTTTCTTTCTTTATTCTTTAAACAGTTTGCAATATGTGGGGGATTGTTGTGAAAATAGAATAATAACGTATTGCAAAATATTCAAAAAGGGAAAATCTAATAACATTCGAACCCTAACGCCCCAACAATTATACAAGATATGCGGAGATTTTTTCGGGTGGTGTAGAACTTTGAACGTGGTTGTTGGGCACCTTTTCTTGAACGTTGTGGCAGTTTCTTCAAACAAGGAGCTCTCTTTCGAACGTTAGAAGCAGCTGAATTTGCAAACCGTTTCCTCCACTTTTGGTTCTCTCTCTTCACAGTTGAAAACCACAACATCTCTTCTCCTCCTTTCCTCTTCACATCTTCTCTTTTCTCTCTCTTTATTTTCTTCTCTAAATATTTTGGGTATTTTTTCTCATAAAAGAGCAATACCTGCTAGTTCTGATATCCTCGGTATTATCCAAGAAGTTCATGTTGTATCCTGGGGGACTTGCGCAATTTATCGCGAATAAGTCCTTAAGAACCGTGATTTTTATCACGCCTTCGGAATTTTATTTTCTTGTGTTTTCAGCCGTCTTTTAAAACACAAACTACACATCGTTGCATCTAGGTCTGAATATCCTTACACATCAGTTTATTCTCTCACTCAAACCAAGTCCTTTTCCAAGATAACTTCTACTCCCATTCATTTCTGCTCCACTCCCCAACTTCGCCAATATTAGCTCCCTTTTGTTTAGAATTGGCAAACAATCTAGAAAATCTGTATTTAAGTGCCGCATCACCACACCACATATCTTCTCAAAACAAAATCCTATTTCCAGATCCTAATTTCTAGTAAATACTATCATTGAACCAAGTTCGTCTTATGTTATTTCCACACACCTTTTTAAGTCCTTGCACCATATAGATTCATTTGAGTTGGATTTCATTTCATTCAAGCTTCTCTAGGACCCATATTTAGATTCTATCATGTCCTTCCTTAGTTACTTTTCTTCCCTACCTAACCTCTATTTCCATTTTCCAAGTAGTGCCATATTGACTTTCAATAAATTCTAAATCCCTAAACCTCCAAGTTCTTTAGACTTACACATGGAATCCCACTTAATCCAAGCTAACCTTCTCCCTCTTGGCTCCATCCCCACAAAAACTCTCTCTAAATTTTGACTACTTCCTTCCTCACACCTTGTGGCAGTTTAAAAATAGACAACAATGATGGAGACATGACAAATAATACCGACTTTATTAGAGTCACTCTACCAGCTAAAGATATTGACCTACCTCTCCACCTAGATAATTTCTTTTGAATTTTTTCTATCATCTCATTCCAAAAGTCTTTTCTCTTGTGATTGCCACCGATTGACATCTTTAAGTAAGTAAAAGGTATATTCATTTTGCTGCAATTCAAAATGGTTGAAAATTGTGTCCATATTAGCAATGGAACAACTTGAAAGGGTATATTCAATTTTATGTTTCCTTTCCCCTTCTCCACTTTCTAAGTCTCCCTCATCGGTCGCAAAATAAGTCTTGCTACTGTCAGATGTCATTATGTCTAAAACCACCAAAACAAACTCAATTAAGTTAAAATGAAAATAAGTTCCATTACAAAAAGAATATATAATCCATACCAGAAAGATAACCAGGAGACAAATAAGTGTTAAGGAGTTTTTGGATAGGGAATTTATGAGGAAATTTATCTAAAATAGACAAAGTAATATCTTCTTTGGTTATGAATGACCTCAGCCAAACATAGTATTACAAAAGAAATCCTTACTCTAATAAAAAGGAAATTAGGAAGCATTATCATTATAAAAATAAAAACGATTTGTCTTCTCAATTAGGACTTTGAAAAAAAAAAAGACTCCTTTGAAATTCTTGTAAAAAGAGAGGTGAAGGAAGTGAGAAGGCAAGTTCTCATGTAAAAGGAGAGGTGAAGGAAGTGAGAAGGCAGGTTCTCAGTTGACTGTGTTAATGACAACCACCTATCTAGAGGCTTGTTACTATAAAAATGTAAAAACACAAGGTTGAACACATTCAAAAAGATTGGAGTTATGCGTGACTATAACTATTTAGATGCAAATGGGTTGATGCGACATTTAAAACACGAAGCACTCTCATGATGAAATCACCTAGAGGAAATCAGACATGAACATGTGACATTTATTTATTTTAACTAGTTTCCTATTCCATATTGATACAAATAATGATGAACCAATTAGTAATTATTAGGTCTTTGACCATTTTTCTATAATTGGGCTAATTGGACTTTAATGAAAAGTTTGATCCAATTTCATATAATTTTCAAAAATTTTCTAGACTTGAGTATGTTTTTTATTTTGTCCATAACTTTTGCTATAGACCTCGGATTAACTTAATCTTTATCTTGTTTTGCAGATAACCAGAAGAGAGTCCAAGACCAAATTCTGAGCGAAAAGTGGATAAAATCAGCCTTGAAGTTGGCTTCCGAAATCTGGACAAAACTTGGAGTGGAAATCATTAATGTTGGGTGAAATTAGGGCAACCTAGAATAGGCCTCGGCCACGTTACGAATTAGGGTTTTGTTTAAAGGGTTGGACATATTGTAAAAGGAGGGAAAAATGATAGGCATTATTATCATATTTTGACGGCAACTACATTTTACATTTTTAATTAGGAATACATTTTTGTTTGTTTTATTTGCTTCTCTTCTTCACATCAGCATTTTCTTCTTCTTTCAATTCCTATTTTACTTCAATTTGGGATGCCAACCATGATGATGAGAGACTAAGTTCCTTGTTCAATTCAGTGCTCGGAGGTTCTCCCGTTTACGCTAATCCTTAGGTTCATGTTTTGTATTTTTTTCCGCAATTACATGTTTACATGCTATTTTAATTTTATTATTAGAGTTAGTAGTTGAATTAATAATGCAATTGAATTAATATAATCTTCTTGGAATGTGTTTTGGAATTTCCCGAACTAGAATCAAGTTAAACCGGCAATGTTGCTCACGATGCGATTGCATTAGTTTGGCACATTAGGTGTGTGATTAAATGGTTCAAGATTGTGGAGTAGTTGGGATATTAAATAGATGCAAGGATTCTACTCTATTTTACCCACGAATGTAATTTGGATTGTGTATAGGAACCGGTGAGGGGTTTTTGGGAGAAGCGAAAGGAGATTGGGTTGTTTTTTCATTATTTGAATTCCTCTATTTTGTTTGATTTTCGTTTTTTAAATATTTTGTTAACCCCCCCCCCCCCCCACTAACTACATTTTAAGAGAACATTTTGAGCGATCCTTAGGAAGAATGACCTAGGTTAGCTATACCACAAATTTAGCCTAGTTTAATTTGGGACGCGTTTGACAACGTATATCAAAATTTGGCCCCATTTTCAATGACCCTCGTCGTTCTTTGTGTGTATATGCATTTATATATATTAGGTGCATTCTAGTAAGTTTAATTTTGCTTTTGTAGAGTAGTACAAGACTGGTTCATCCTCTTTGAGTTTTTGCTTATTTTTTGTCAAAAGGGGTAAATCGGGTATTTCTGAATTGTTTGACTAACTTCGATTAAGTTGAAATTTTGAATGAACCTGTGGCGGAGGCCAGGTGGGCCGAGTCATAATCAAATCGTGGTGTTTGGGTTGCTATGCTCTTAAGTAGAAAGAGTTGTGTCCTGACTAATGGCTATAACTTTTGGCCTGGTGGTAAGCGCTCAATCCAAAAATTTAGTTATAAGGTATAAGGAGATGATATGTATGGTATAAAGTATTACAAAATGATATAATAAAAAAATTGTTTAGATGTCAATTATTTTAATCAATTTGTGTATTATTTCATTCGTCTAATATCATTCTACCAATTACCAGTAGTTATTTATTTGTTCATCTGATCTACTTGTAAATGATTCTATGAAATAGTTTCTTCTTGGTTACTTTGTTGCAAGGAAGTTATAATTTTTAATACCCTCGAATGGATTATTTCTTCATATCTCATAATGATCTTCCATCTGCCTTTGTGATTTTGATCTTTTTGTTTACAAGATAACTGATGAAGTAGTACGTTCTCATAATTGCTACTAGTTCAATGTTGTATAAATTGATCTACTCATTCAACCAACTCTTCATCTATAAGATAATCATTCATCCAATTTATGTTGAACTTGGTATACTTAACTTTTCTTAATCCAATACCATGTTTAGTCCACTAAGCATCGTTTAATTAGATGTTTGGGCCTTCACCATATTTCGTATACCTTGGTATTATTTTATCTTCTTGATTTTGTTATGGCCAAGTTTATGATTAGTGTTTCGTGGATCTAGTAGACGAAGATTCATCTATCTTTCCATTTTTGCTGCAATCCACTTTGTTTATTTGATTTGTTGTGTTTCTTTTCTGGTATATTTCTGTGGGATGGTATAATATTTAATAAGATTTTTAATATATATATATATATATATATATATATATATATATATATATATATATATATATATATATTAGAAAAGGGACATCACACATTGTTCTTCTATGAAGCTCTAAATAGACACAAAGACTTAATTGACATTTTTGCAGTATACAACATAGTTTATCTCTTTCTTCTTCTTCAGTTACTTTATACAAACTATGAAATATAAAAAAAGTAGTCTTTGTGAATTTGTTTCTGGCCATTGAGCAACTTCAACTCTTTTGAATGTCCTTTTGCATCTGACAAGCTTGCTTGGGTAGGATGCATTAAGTGCACTCCATGTAAAATTAAGTGCTCCCTTCTTCTTCTACATAATCTTCCCAATAATTGTATCTGGTTATCTTTTCTTGGGTAGTGTGTCTTTACTTGAGTTTTCTTAATTGTGCAGGGTTATATGGAGAAAATAGTCTTTTCAAAGTTGCCAATGCTTAGTTTTAGGAATTTGCAAAATAAAAATGACTTTAGCTCAAACTCCACAAGATCTTTGACATTGACTTTAGCTTCATCTTTGATGGATCTCTTTGGCAAATGGAAGTAGTAGACATTTCCTGTAACAAAGAATAAGCATATATGTTTTCGTGAGGTACAAGGTTAGCTTGTTTCTATGTGTTCATCATCTAATCGTATTTGTTCTATGGCATATGTACAAACAAGAGTACAAAATGTTTTATCGTTTGTTAGACCAAACATTTGCATCTTATACGATTTGTTGTTTGAACAAAGTTATTGTCTTACAAGCGAAGTATGACTATGTTTTACACTTGGTCATTTTTAACACTTAATCAAAATCCTAATTTGTTGGACTTTTGCCTTAACAAACATGCTTGCATCTGTCAAAATACCTGCTTCTAAAGAGATTAATGCTTATAAATTATGTTTTACACTTTGTTGTTAAGCATATAATTAAAAACAAATTAAGGATCAGTTGAACTATGATCTAACATTGATGTAGTTTAATGTGTTAGTAGATTCTAAGGCTTCGCAATTCTTTCTCTTAGTTTGGAGTTGTTGTTTCTTGGAAGACAAACAACTTTTAGGAAACTAGAGTTTAACTACATTTAAACAGATTGAATTTGGTTAGAGTAAATTGAACTCATATATTGAGTAAATAATGATTGACTTTGAATTGAATTCTTCTTGTTGAACTATGTTGATTTTAGTAGAATTGAAAATTAGTAGACCATATTTTGTTTGGTTGATGTTTTCGATTGTAAAAATGGATTGTATTTGAGTTATAATACATGTTGGAGTTGGTAGAACTAATTAAATTAATTTTGGAACATTATTATGAAATTTGTTGGTTTTGTTGTCTTCTGCATATATTGCTTGCTTGATCGTAATTTGGTCACTCAAGCAATAACATTTATTCAAATGTCCTCTTAGTTGCTTAAGTGATAAAGCTACTCTCTTAAGTTGAAACTTAAGGTTGGAGTGAGAGAGATGCTACAACAATTTTCTCTCTTTTAGAACTATCATTCCTTAAACAACGACTAATCACTCAAATGAGAAAAAGGTGAAATTTGTAATGAGAATTCTAGAACTTTGGAGTGTGATGCTAAAGTTAGGATGTTCAAGTAATAATATTATGCTTGAATGATGAAGAGTCAAATGTTGACTCTCTTTTCACTAAGAGTTTAGTCATTCAAACACTCATTTTGTCTCTCTCCTCCCTTTGAGATATCACTCAAGCATTGAAATAACACTCAAATGATATATCTCATTACTCAAGTGATGATGCTCAAGTGACGATGTTGTTACTCAAGCTATACATGTTTTTGCTTAAGTAAGATAACCTTACCTCAAGCCACATTCTCTTGTTGGTATAAAAATAAATAGATTTTTAATTTTGTTATATTACTTTATGTTGAATATTAGTGATATGTTATATATAATTATGATGTATGTTGTTGAAAATTAAAAGATGAAATTGTATAATATAATTGATTGATATAATATTCTAAGAATGATGTTGTAAGTAATAATAATAATATATATATATATATATATATAAATAAAAGTAGTAACCAAATATTTATTATTGAGATATTGACATGTGGTGTAATATTTTGTTTGGAGATCTAATAGGAAATCCAAGTTCTATTGACACACTACATCAAATAAATAAATATATTATATAATAAATACCAATGAAAACTTTTAACATTGAGTTGAAGATAAAGAAATAGAGATAGTTAATCAAATATGTAAAAAACTTTGTCACAAATAAAAGATAAAACCAAAATAAGAGGTTGTTTAATAAAAGATAAAATTAAGATAAATCTTACCAACGTTAATTCTTAAGTTCAACGTTATTACTAATACTAATTTATCATATATATGTAATTTTAATAAGATTGATAATAAATTCTCGTATACTAATTATATTGATATTTTTAATTGAATAATTTGACTCACTATTTTATTTTGTTTTTGTTTGTGATTATAATTTTGTTATCATCGCACGTAACTCTATCATTCTAGGATTAAAAGAATTTATAATATTTAGAGATTTTTTTGGTTTGTATATATTTAAAGTATATATTATAAGCACATATGAAATATTCAACTTAGAAAACTATATATAGTTTGTGTTTTAATAATTTTTAAACTACAGGTTCTAGTATGATGTTACATATTCCTAAATTATTTTTTAATTTTGCGGGAGAATAACTAGTAAACATATGCCATGTATTCGTTCGTCATTCCGTTACTAATTAGTGATGAATTAGTAAAAAGTTTTTTTTTTCTCAATAATTTTCGAAAATTATTAAAAGACATTAAAAAAATTTCCATAATATTATTGATACGAGTGAAACCAGATTCAAATTTCTTAAATATTATCTTCCGTTCAAGTCTTCAATACGGAAATAAAATAATCAATAAAGTTTTGAACAGAAAAATATCTCACTAAAATCACACTAAAAACACAGTAAAAGGAAAATCCAAAAGGCACACATTTATTTTCCTTAAAACGTAATTAAAGTCCAGGAAGGTAGGCGATGGCATGATCTAAACGGTGCGTTTGAGAGGGTGGTTTATTAGGAAAGAAATTGTGCTGCGGCAGGGTGGAAGAAGAGTGTAGCAGAAACAGAAACAGATCCAGATTGAACTTGCCACTACTCACACACCTCCAATTCTCTCTCAATTCTCCTTTTCTTCGATCCTCAAATTCCTTCTTCACCAACTCATTCCCTTACTCCATTCTCACTACCATCACTGATTCACTCAACCAACCAACCATTCACTTTCTCAAATTCACCAATCACCCCTAAACCCTCCGATTCCAATTTCCAGAGACACTCACACCATGAATTTCCTGATGCGTTCCACCACGCACGTCTACTCCGATAGGGAAAAGCCTCCGGCCACCACAGCCACAACTCCCACCAAGACTCCCCCTCCGACCACTCCAGAGCCCCGCGCCGACGCCGCCTCTTCTTTGGAGAGTCTCATAGCCGAGGACCCCTATGTGCAAGTCGCCCACTTCGACGGAGAGGTCGATGGCGAAAACGGCGCCGTCCCTTTCACTTCCAAAAACGACGCCTCCGTTTTGGCTATGCACTTGGATGTTTCTGAAGACGAAGGATGGATCACTATTCCTTACAGTATGTCTTTCAATGCTCATACAAACTCCTCTTTTCTTCTCCTTACTTAAGGCAGCGTTTGGTTCGTTATTTTCGTGAAACAGGAAATTAGAGTGAGATCAAGGACTGTGTATGAGTTCTACTGAAAAGAGTGGGATCAAGGAGAGTATAGCGTAGAACCTAACTGATGAAGTCTTGTTTGGATAAATTTGCATGAGAAGAAAATTAGAAGTAAAATGTATTTGTATTTCGACTTTTATAGAAACTCCCTCGTTTAGCTTATCTAAAATTATTTATCCTTTATGCATTAGCTAGGCTAAATTATGAATGTTTATTTAAACATACTTCCTTCTGCATTGTCTGTCACTTTGTTGTTAACTAAATGGGCTACTAAGATTTGGACATGGGAAATTAGAACCAACGTGGTTTTTGTTAGCACTCGGTTTAAAGTGAGAGGAGGACACTTTAATTTTTTGTCTATGATCATTGATGATGTTTTGGGTAAGATTGTTCTGCTTATGAGATGAGATGTGATTCATATGATTCTGAATTTTGTTTTTATAGAGGAACTTCCTGAAGACTGGAATCAGGTGTCAGATATGCAGTTCTTTCGCTCCCTAGATCGTTCCTTTCTCTTTCCTGGTAAGATTCTTTCCTTCTTTGGTACATGAATCAGAGTGTTTAAATGTCTGATTTGGTCTGCCAGTTCACATGGGAAGTTGATAGGATCTAACTGATGTTTTGAATTCAGGTGAACAAGTTCAGATCCTAGCGTGCCTGTCTGCTTGTAAGCAGGATATGGAGATTATTACCCCATTTAAAGTTGCTGCTGCGATGAGTAAAAGTGGCATGTCTCACAATCATGACGAAGAGAATGGAAATGTTGAAAACAGAAGTGAGTCGGTGTCAAGAGAAGAGCAACTGAACCCTAGTAGAGAAGAGCAGAAAGACCTGGAAAAAGTGAAGACTAATCACCCAGCGGATGCTTATGCTGGTGAATCCCTTTTAAGAATGGAGGTTCACAAAAGACAAACTGCACTGTTGCTACAAAAATTTGAGAATTCTCATTTCTTTGCCAGGATTGCTGATGCTGATGAGCCACTTTGGTCTAAACGAGGTTCTTCAGAAAAGTCCGACTCATTTGAACTAAATGGTCAAAGGGTCTCATCATTCGATATTAAAGAGACTGCAAAAAAAGCATCTTCTATTAGTGCAGTTGTTGATAGAGCAAATTTTGATGCAACTATTTCCAGTGGAGTGGCAAGAAATTCAGTCAAGTGTTGCGCCCTACCGAATGGAGATATAGTGGTACGTGTCATAAAATTTCGGTGATTATGAATATGATTATTCAATTTTTTTTATCTAAAATTTCTGTATGGATGGATCATAAAGTTTGACATTCAGACTAGTGCTACATTTCAGTTAAATTTGGGGTTAGTCTTACAGTCTTTTGATTGCTTCACTTTTCATTTCCCTGGCATGCAACAAAGACAATCTATCTGGCATCCAATTCATTTGATGCTGTTTGCCAACTCATGGAAAATCATTTTGTAAAAAATGTATAAAATCTTACTGCATCTGGACGATGTTGTGCCATGAGTTTATCGGGTACCATCCAATTCATTTTATCTTGTTTGTGTTGGTAAGGATTCGGGTGTTATAGCTTGAGTGCTTATCATTTGTAAAACTCATTTAAAATCATTTAGTAAAAGTGTATAAAATTTTACTGCATAGTTTTGTGCTGATTTTATTGCATTCTCTGCAATGATTCTTCTCATAACTGCATTATCAATTTTTATGATTTTTTTTATTTCGATGAGGCGTTTGGAGCCAAATATTTCCTTGTGTTACTTGGGCTGTTGTGGAGTATGTTGACCGGTGTAATTATCATCATTATTTAGATCTCTTAAACATATGTTTTGTGATGTAAAGGTATTGTTTCAACTCTTTCACTGGCTACTACTGGCTAGAACCTTGGTGTCTTTTCTTCATTTTACTTAAGCATTTGTTAATTTCAAATATATTTTAGTGGCATTTAACTTGCCTCTACAATACCTCAGATCGTTATGAAAATTTGGTCCTGTGATATCCTCCTTAATTCTGCCTGGCCATTCTCATTTACCCAGATTACTGATCTGATTCCATTTTCCTGTTTGGAAGGATCCAGGTTCTTTTACAGGTGAATGTTGGTGTTGACTTTCTTAGAGACCCTTGTATAGAAATTCTCCAATATGAAAAGTATCAGGAGAAAATATTGTCTTCTGAGAACCAGGACAATTCAGTTCACACACATCAGGATCCGTGTGGAGCTCTATTAAAATGGATACTTCCGTTAGATAACTCTCTTCCCCCTGCTTCTCGCCCGTTATCTCCTCAGTTTTCTTCAAATTCAGGAATTGGTAGCACCTCTCAGAGGTCCAATGTTTCACCATCATCTAGCTCTCAATTATTTTCCTTTGGTGGCCATTTTAGAAGTTACTCTATGTCTGCATTACCCCAAAATACAAGTCCACCAACTGCTCCTTTAAAAGCAGTTAGTTCTAAGCCAAACTTCGAAATTGAAGATTGGGATCAATTCTCATCTCAGAAATTTTTAAGGAAAAAAAGTGGAGTTGAAGAACTTTTATCTTTTAGAGGTGTCTCGTTGGAGCGAGAAAGGTTTTCAGTTTGCTGTGGATTAGAAGGTATCTATACACCTGGAAGAAGGTGGAGAAGGAAATTTGAAATAATACAACCTCTAGAGATTCATTCCTTCGCAGCTGACTGCAATTCAGAGGATCTTCTGTGTGTTCAGATAAAGGTTTGAACTATAATGTCACTGAACCAAATTATTTGGCATACTTGCCTGTATTTTTGTTGAATATTACACCCTCATTCTTTTTTGCGGGTATATTTATACTATTAACTATTTTCAGCTTCTGTTTTTATTGACATTTCATAAGTTGTTCTCCAGAATGTTGCTCCTGCACATGTTTCAGATATTGTGATATTTATAGATGCCATAACAATAGTTTTCGAAGAGGCTACAAAAAGCGGACCACCATCATCATTACCAATTGCATGTATTGAAGCTGGAAATGACCATTCTTTACCAAATTTAGCCCTCAGGTTATTTTTTTAAGTTTCTTATTTTTTGTATTATTTCTTATCTGTTAACATGCTGTATACAACCAGTTTCAGTTGCATATGTTTATTTCATGTGCCATATAAGCCATCAATGAGCATGTGAAAATCGCCTAAATTGCAGCCACTGACTCACCTTAGCTGTAGCCTATTTGGAGATTGTCTTAATTGCAATGCCAAATGGTGATGGTTTAGTCCCACATCAGCTAGTAATATGATTAAACTAAGTATATAAGTGAAATGGAAACCTTATTTTGGAAGTCAATTTTGTAGGATTGAGTTATAACTTAGATACAATTTTTACGATGGAATCAAAATATATCCTATATCCATTGTTCAGCCACCTACATTTTTTCTATGCTTTAGGCTGGAAGTCTTCGACACAAGGTAGAGTGTTGGAAAGTTACCTTAATCACATCATTCCTAGCCAGTTTTAGTTGCAGCCTCTTTGGAAGTTGCCTAATTGCAACCCCAAGGTTGGTGATTTAGTCTCATATTATGGCTGAAATATTTAGTATATAAATGGTTTTTAAACCACCTTAGAAGTCAGATTTGTGGAGTTGAGTTTAAACCTAAAATCCAATTGTCCCTAAAGTGGTAAATAAAGAAAGTACAATATCCATTTAGATTCCTCTAAGATATTTTATTATTTACAATAGCATTGTTTAATTTATAGTGTCTAACTATATATAAAGGGGATATGATGTTTTAGTGTACATATTTTGTATATCCTATTTTGTCCCTATAACTACAACAGTGAACTATTATTTCTTTCCCAAAGTCTTATTTTTTTAAGTCTTTACTCTCTCATGCTCTACTTTCCAATAATTACACTTTCTAAACATACTGCACACTATTGTTAAACTCCGTTGTTGCACTTCTTGTTTTTCGTTTATTTAAACAAAATACAGAGAAGCCCAAAGTTCCTCTTTTTCCTTAGTACTATGAATGTTTCTTAATAATGTGGAAAAAGCCTTAAACTTTCTTAATCCTATGTAGGTTTAGGAAGAATGCAAAATTTCACAGTAAAATTTGAGTTTTGTTTAAAAGATCTTAGCCTTTAAGAACTTGTGCTGCATCTGCCCCTGGTATTCAGTTACACTACATATGCTTGTGCTGAGTGGTCCAACCCAAACCTGCTAAAGAGGGAGGGGGCGGGAGAGGGGGAGAAATTGTTTCAAAAGGCCGTACATGTGTGTGGGGGTTCAATATGCAATTGAGAACGCCAATGTTAACGGTGAGGGAAAGGCCTTAAATTTTTTTCTTCAGTAAAATATTAGTTTTGGAAAGGAAGGAGAATCTTGCTTTTGGCAGTATGGGGAAAGTAATGGTGATATATCTATTTATTATTTTGATACTAATGTGTATTACACTACTATAATTGAATTTATTATTTCTTATTTGACCAACTGAATGTTGAAGTGTTGGAGGACATGGAAATAACATATTAGAAAGTAAAAGAGCTATGAGGAGGATATTGTGAAATCTTCTAATGTTTAGGTGTAGAATACACTTCCCTTCCCTCGTGCAGATTTGGGGGAAATGCTTTTTTAACTTTTGGACAAGGGAAGGATTGGATCCTGCCAATTCATTTTCCCCCTTTCAATAAAAGGTTGCTTCCCGTTGCTTAATACCCTCTTCTGACATATATGAGTTTGTATCTTGTTGAGCATAAATCAATCTGATTAACCGTTAAAAAATAAAAGAAAATGCTTAATAGTAAATATGGTTAGAGAAATTCAGAATTTCTTATATCCTGTATGTTAGTTAACTCCAATCATCACCATCCTAACTAGAAGTTTCTGATTATAGGAGAGGCGAAGAGCATTCTTTCATCCTTAAACCTGCAACTTCTATGTGGAAAAATATTAAGGCTCAAGATGAAGGCTCTCAATTTTCAAAGTTGCAGTCTCCAAACTCGTCATCAAGATCAAGTGTTTCCTCCAAGAGTCCTGACAAGACAAAGATCGTGCCAATTGACAGTCAGTATGCCATTATGGTGTCTTGTCAATGCAATTATACGGGTAAGTTTTCTGCCTCCTTGGTTTGTTAGTGTATTACTATTATCTAATATTTGCTGAGTTGTTAATTGGTAGTTTTCCCCTTGTTTTTTGTGCTTAATGTAGCATCAAAATTATTCTTTAAGCAAGCCACGAGTTGGCGACCTCGTACATCAAGGGATATTATAATCTCTGTTGCATCCGAGATTTCAGGGGAGTCTCCTGGACCATATGAAAGAAATTCTCAACTTCCTGTGCAGGTCTATATATTTTTTAACTATTGACTATCTGGAGTTTGGGCTTGCATTTGGATCACATATTTATTTTGTTTTGAATATTTATACTACTTAAATTACAGTTTGATTAGTTTAATTGTTTCTATTTTATCAGGTTTTAACTCTTCAAGCTTCAAATTTGACATCTGAAGATCTAACGTTGACAGTTCTCGCTCCAGCCTCATTCAATTCACCCCCTTCAGTTGTTTCTCTGAGTTCACCCGCTAGTACAAATAGTCCTTTTATTGGTTTCACAGAGTTTTTAGGAAGGATAAATGGTGAAAGACATGTCGGTGCCACTCAGGGGGGGAGCTTTACTTCTCTTCTAAAAGAAAATGACAAACAAGAAGATGTCAGACCGCAGTCAGTTTCAATGAATGATGATGTCATCCCTAGTTCTGGCCTAAGTTGTACACATCTTTGGCTGCACAGTAGAGTTCCACTTGGGTAATATGTCGGCTCTCAGTTTTATTTATATAACTTTGTTAAAGCTATCACTAATTAATTTAAAACCGTGTATTGGTCATGTCAGATGTATCCCATCTCAGTCAACAGCCACCATTAAGCTTGAACTACTTCCATTGACCGATGGCATAATTGCACTTGACTCTTTGCAAATTGATGTCATGGAAAAAGGTACAGATCACGAGACTTTTCCTTCATAATGCTTGACTGGGAACAAGAATTACCAGGTCAATGCTTAGTATTGGCTTTATGAGAAGATGAGCTGCCTAAAAGTCTGTTAATTCTCTAACTGTCATGATTGTTTTGAAGAATCACTCAATGAGCATAACAAAAAATTCTAACCTGGGCCGGACAATTTTAGTCATGCATTTTATAAGATCTTGTGTTGGCTTCCCCTAGGATGATATTTTTGTGACAGAGGCTCGTTTGGGTACTTTTTATAAGTTAGTTGTTCTGCTTGGGACTAGTCATTAATTTCTTGTTTTCCTCGAAGATCATTTTAGGTATTTATAGATGCAAAGCATATGTTCTCACAAGTATTTTTTATGAAGTTTGATTGATTTTGTGCATTGTTTCATTCTTCATCAGAAAAAGTTTCCCTGCCCTCCATATAGTGGTAATCGAGATGCAAAATGCAAAACGCAAATTATGATATTGCTCAGGCTCTCACGTGTTTACCTTATGGTCTGAACAGGTGTTACCTACATCCCTGAGCGGTCGCTAAAGATAAATGCAACATCTAGCATTTCCAAGGGGATTGTTTAAGATGGACTCAGGCTGGTTGCATATTTCATTGAGCATGTTATCCAGTGCAGTGGAAGCAAATATGGACGATTTGTTTGCCTGGATTCAGAATTGTTCTTCCAACATACTCTCAATGGCACAAAGGTATCCTTCCGTTATTGTAGCATTGTGATGGAGTTGGCGTGTTAATTTGTTCAGAAATAGAGGTTCACTTTGTATTGTAAAAACCACGAGCTTAAAATAGATTATTGTTACATACCCCTTTAAGGGGAAGATTGTAATCTTTATAGATAGATCGATTTTTTTGTGAAGATGTACTTATCTCTGACTCTTCGGAGTGAAAGCATTCATGGCAGTATGCAGCTGCAATTCAGTGCCTTTCAATTGATCATCACTGGAAGCCTTGTATTCATGACTTTACCTTTTTATTTTTATTTTTTTTGTTTTTGACAAATTATTACACATGGTTGATGTGACTGCTTCTAAATCGAGCTTTTTTTACTTTTGCTAATTTTTTTTTTTCTTGTTAAGGGGCCTTTGAAATTGCGTTGTGTATTTATTGGGAATGTTTTAACATTATTTCCCAGACTTGCCAATTCTGCTTTTTTATGGATGACCTCTAGCACTTCTTTCTCTTTGTTGTGGACATAATTTTGTCTCTGAGGATGTGAAACATAATTAGTTTCCTTCCATGGTAATGAAATTTTTTCTAACATCTAATTTATTTCAAGTTATGCTGTAATATATAATTATTAAATGACGAGGAGTGTTAGCAGTATCTTGTATATAATTTTTTAATACCCGATATTTAAAAATTAGAAAGTGACATTTGAATCATTTTAAGTAAGCTACAGTCTGATGATGAACTTTTTTTAAATGTAAACGATTGCCTAAGGGATAATGGATAAATTTAGGATGTTCTGAATGTACATTTTGAAATGAATAACCGAGGTTATCATACTCGGTTTTAACCTATCACCTGGACTCTGGAAAGACTGGCGTATAAACAGACTCCTCCATCAAAGTCAACCACTAAACTACCACAACTTTTAATGTAATACATGACTAAAGTAATGTTATTATGGATTTAAAATATTAAAACAAATTTATTTTTATTATAAAAATATATGTATAAATTATTATTAAAAGTATAATTTTACTATTATTAATAGAAGTAAATTTGGTAATTTATTATGTAAGAAGAGAAAGTGAAAGAACTTTTCATTAATAATTAAAGCATGGATGTAACAAACAAAAATTAAGAGAAAATAGATACCAAAGAAAACTGACACACCTTGAAACATACATACATTAAAACGAAAATGAAATTGATCATATAATGCTTAGTTATTTCTTTTATTCGTGATAATAGTAAGTTGCCCAAGTCCTGAAGCATGTTGTTAACTGTCGCGCTATGTAAATCCTTCTTGGTAATTTTTTACGCTAACCATTTGGTACATCTTGATCAATTTTGAGGTTAATTGATTCGTAAATAACCATGTAATTATACATTTGAATGAGATATGGGTATTATATTATCGTAATTTATTTTTGGTTTTCCTAATACTTGTGTCACCTTGAGTTGCATGTGTGTTCCATTAGCATTTTTCTAAGCATAGAACAGGTCTATTTAACACCATCACCGTCACTACACTCATAAATGGTTGTACCTTTCACATGGTTACCGAAATAAATTATTGCTTCACTTTTGAAGTGATGGGTTTGAGATTTCGAGGAGATTTTATTGTTCATAGGTTATGATATTAAAGCAGTGATCGCTCAAGATTTTAGAAGACCTAAAACAAATAAAAAAATAAGTTTTTTTTAAATTAATAAAATAATTAAAATTATGTTATTTTTATCTAAAATTTATTTTTCGAGTTTTTATGATGCAAAATTATCTATTAAATTATCATAATTAATTTCATTTAAAAAATATTTTTCAATAGACAATAAGGCTAATTCGTGTTTAATCTTTGTTGAGACATTGTTTAATATTAGAATCATTCTGTTTTGCAATTTCATTCTCTTGTCCTGAGTTTGTTAATTAGAATCAAAATTATTATTCCAAGTTTGAGAATCAAAATTATTATCTTCTTTGAATTACTTTATTATTGTCTTCACTTATACTTATATTGTTATCTTCACCTAAATTTATATTGTTATATTCTTAATTCAAAGAAGACTTACTTGTATTTTCTAATTAATTTGTTTGTTTATTTTTATAAATTTATCTATAACCCCTTTTTTGATTCAAACAAAAAGTTCAACTTTTTTTTTTTTGAAGTTTTGAATAACCTGATTCAAATTTTTTAGTTGCCATATTTGTATATTTTTATATAAAAGTATATAAAATAAGTCTAAGTTAAAATGATAAAACCTGACTGTCAAGACAATAAACTTAATCGTAGAGTCTCAAGTCTCCTATTATCTTTAGATTATCCTTTGGTATGTCTTTAAATATAATTTGTAACTTCTAAATTCTCTTGCTTGAGTTTGGACAAATTATTTTAAGATTAATTAAACAATAATGAAAAATAAAAAAAATTGGGATCAATTGATCAATCTCATATTATTGATGCATTCAAAAGGAGCAAAAGTGAACACAAACTCTTCCTCAATCAATTTACTGCTCTAAGTCTCCAAATAAAGACACGCGCATAAATGCACAGTATAAAATGATGAAATGTGAAATGAAAGAAATTTGAAATTCAAAAACAAGTTGAAATAATATTGTGGAAGGAAGGAAGAGACAGAGGAAGAAAGGAGATAAGTGAAGAAAGAAGGAACAAAGTGAAAGAGTCAGACAATGATATAAAAAGATGATAATAGAAAAGAGATAGAAAGTTTTGATGTGTAAGATTCATTGACTTGACAGTTCAATATTTTTTTTAATATTATTAATTTATTATAAGAAAGTTTCAATAATATTATTCATTAAATAGTATTTATAGTGCCAATATAAATTTAAAGTCATTAAGTAATATTTATAGCACCAATGTAAACTTAAAGTCAGTTAAAATATTTAAATTTTTAATTAAGATTTTATTAGTATAATTTTAAAATTATTTTTTTATTTTATAATAATATATGAATATTAAATTTTTTTGAAGTCTTTGAGGCCTTGAGGCCTAAAGCATATTAAATTTTTTGAGGCCTTTGAGACCTTGAGGCCTAAAGCGGTTCCTTACCTGCTTGGGCCTTGAGCCACCCCTGATTAAAAGAGGAGATAATACGGTGAATATGAATGTTTTGACAAGTGGAATAATTTGGATTAATAATTTTCTTTATAGGCAGAGTGGGGTGGGATAATATAATTGTTCAAATCATTGACAGAATTGTGTTTGTCACATCCCTATAGACAAGACCGACAACTCTTTTCTACTATGAGAAATAAACTATTTGAAGTTTGTTGTTTTGTAATCATCTTATTAGTAGGATTCCACAAGTGTGAATAATATTGTCACCACAATCATTAGTAATAAAACAAGGCATTTTATTGTTTTGATGGTTCTCACTTTGTCATCTCATGATGGTATTGGTATTGGGGAGGATTCATCTACGAGTCCTACTGAATTTCTTCAAGAGGGAAATATCATGGAGCAAGTTTCTTTTCCTCCTTCTCTCATCATTCCTCTGGCATGAATGGGGTGGTTGCCTAGTTTAAGACAATTAAACGAAAGGTTTCTTTATGTGAGGAATCGAAAGTTGTTGGGTCTTTCCTTGTTAAGAGGAAAAAAAAAAGAAAAATTTTCACCAATCTTAGATTTTGAGTATTTTTGGATTTTGGGTGAGGTTGTTGCCTATCCTTTTATCTCTAAGGAATTCGTAAAAGAGTTTATTTCTTTTTTATATTATCTATTCTGATAGTATAAGTGAATTTATCATGGTTGAGACTTGTGAACTTAGTGGTATAGTTTATATGAAACCAAGTATTAATAAAGAGGATTTCACCTTTGTATACAAGTTCTTATTCAAGGAGTTCGACATACTCTTTCCTCTTTCTCCTTTTGAATGTCGAATATTGACAACCGTGAATGTAGTCCCAAGTCAACTTCATCCCTACAATTGGGACTTCTTAAAGGTCTTTCAAATATTATGTCATTACCTCTAAATCTCTTTGACCATAAACAAGTTCATGTATTTTTATTACTTAAACATGGTTTTCAAGTCGGCTATGTATCTTTGAACGGTGCTCAACCTAGTCCCTTATTTTCCATTTATACCTCCTCTTTCAAAAAATTTGGAAACCAATATTTCAAACTCAAGAGTTCCTAGGATCTTAAATAAAGAATATTTTTCTATCCTAACAACACTCCTCGATTTCCTCTATATTGGCAAAGACCTGACAAGTTTAGATCAAGGGACGAATAGCTTCTCAATGTTGAGGATATGATAGATATTGAAATCTTAAAGAACCTTCCAAGGACCTTAAGAAGCAAAAGTCTTCGTGTGGCTCTTGCTGAGGGTCCTACTTCCCTTTTTCTGTGTAAGATTCTTATTCTCAGGTTTTCTTTACTTGACAATTTTGTAGTTGGCTTATCTTGGTTGTTTCTATGCAGATCTCATGGAGAAATATGTTGATTACAAAATGCTCCATGATAAAGTAGGTGCTCGTGCTCTCGAGAAGGATTTCTTGGCTGACTTTCCTAAGCCTTTTAAAAGCGAATCTTGAGGTTGCCAATGAGCGTAAAGAGAAATTAAAAGAGTCTAGAAAAAAGAGAAAGCGTGATAGAAAACCCCTTAACAAAGGACCAACCACAAGAGACACGACCAAGAAAATATATGATGAGTGGGATTCTGATGAAGGCAACACAGTTAAACTTTTTTGAACTTTGACCAATTTTCGGTCATGTACAGAATAAATTTGGATTTGTCTATATTTGCCTTTTTAGCATATAATTTGTTTTCTAATGAATTTTGTAACATAAAAATGCACCAATAAAAGTCATCCCTCCTAGGATTAAAAGAAGTGGTTTCGCGTAGGGTAAATTGGTGTAATGCCTTGGAGGGTTGCTTGGCCACCTATGACTAATGTGAAGGAGGACAAAACTGCTTAAGGTTGAGGTGTATTGGCACAGCTGTAGTTGACACATGACAGCTCACCAATGAAGAGGGTTTTTCTTGGCAAGGAAAGCTTGCACTCTACATGGCAAGTGTTGATTGGAGAGTTATGTATTTTGAATTTTAAATTCAAATTCTGGCTCTAAATTTAACTCGTCACTCACCCAATAAATTAGAGAGATGATCATTTGTAATTTGAAATTTCAATTAGTGAAAAAAATTCTGTCAAAATTTGGTCAGCTCACTTGTTTTGGAATTCCTCTAAGCTAGCACCTCTTTAAGAGGATATTGCTGGAAATTGGCTAACCTTTTCTAGCCACTTTGCCTAATGGCTAGTCACTTCATTCCAACACTTAAATTCATCATTCCACTATTCTCGCAAGTCTTCAATCATCTCCAATCATTGAAGAACAAAAATCTTCAAAAAAAAAAAAAAAAAATATTAAAAAAAAAAAAAAAAAAAAGCACATGAGAATCATCATTTGGTATAATAAGCAAGCTACGATCTAACTAAGTTTCCTTTTCATTCCTTCCCTATTTTTCTCAATTCCATGTTGTTCCTAATTTATTTTTCATGTTTTGATTGAGTTTCCACCATTATTTTGTTTTTGAATTCAATTAATCGGTTCAAATTGCACAATTCTCCATGAACCATCCAAATCATGAATTTATTAGGTGTTCTAATGTCATGCGTTGTGCTTTTTAATTTTGATTGAGTATTGATTCATTTTTGTTCGGTTCAGCAGTCACATTAGAGTTTAATTTACATTTTGAAATCTGATTTCAGTTTGTCTAAGTCGTGTTTCATTATATATGTCATAGAATTCAAAGTGGTACTAATGCAAATATTTTGTTTATTGTTTTTGATTGGGTACCGCAAGTGTTAAAGTCATATTAAATCTGGAAAATATCTGTGCCTTTTGTATGCTTTGTATTTTCAGAATTTGAGTTCACTAGTTTGCTATTAGATCATTAGCAAACCTCTTAGCATTAAGTTTCCATTACGTCTTGTGTTGATCATCTTCTTGAACACCATTAGATTTCAATTTTGTTTCTGGAAATCGTTTGATAATTTTTCACTAGATTACGAAATTTACTGAGAGCCATAAACATAATATTTTGAGTTGAAATTTTTTTTATAAGGGCCTTAAGATATTTACAATAATGTATTAAAAAAGAGAATCCAAATATTGAGTAAAAAGAATGAAAAATCATACAAGCCAGGATGTCAGGTGCTGAAAAGCAGAGTTCTCTACTCTCGGTTGCTCTCACTATTAATGTAATTTTTCCGGTGCTTAGATTGAGCTGAAATTTTTTGTATAGCTTCTACTTGATGTTGAGAAATTGAGAAAAAAAAAAGATTCATAAAAATATACATTGCAAAAGGAAATTCATAAATCAAAAAAGTTACAACTGCCAGTTTAAATTCTGGTTTTACTTTTTGTTTGAAATTTATTCTAATATCATTCCTTAGGATTCTCCAATTTGTGTGTCCAACTATTTTTGTGAGCTTTAATTGTTGATTGTGAATTTCTTCTTAATTTTTCATTTTCCAAATTATACTTTTGCTGCTTTTGAATTTTTGGCCTCTTGAAGTGATTCCATAATTAAGGATTGATTTTTGGAAAAGTATGGTCAAATCTTTTCATTGGTGTTCAAACGCAAAGACCAACTTAGAAGTGCTCACATAAACTAATTTACTTAAATTATTATAGGTTTTAAAATTTGTATAAGTGTGATTGTATTACTTTAAGTTATAATAGCAAACTACTTCTTTTGTTAGTGGATTAATAATTCGTTTAGTCATTGAGTGTGTCTCAAAGTTTAAGGTATCGGTGAGCCTTACCATAAGAGTCTTCTAGTTTAAATTTTGTCAATTTAAATTTTTCTATCTAGATACACTTGTTTACTTTTTTTAGTGTGTCGTCTTCGCTTGTATTCAAGAGAGTCTTATTAAGAAAACATATTTGTCTAGCATATTAGGGTCAGGTTCTGGCTAAGGAAAGACTTGGTACTTAAATTGTCTTAGTGACACATCTCACCTCTCTTTCCTAGGAATCCCCCTAGTGTGCTATACTTATTCTTTTTTCTTTTGAATAACCTTTTTAATACAAGGTTCATTATATCTAGGCGTTCTTCTCATCGTAGTGAAAGTAATTCGAGTGACAATCAAATTGATTTAAAAGAAATGTCATGAGAACTCAAATCACTTAAATTGTGGAGACAACAAGAGGCTATCATAAAAGAAAAAGAAGAATTGATAGAGAAGACCAACTTGCTATCTTGGAGGAGGATCTTAGAATTTTAAGAGAGAAGAAAGAAAAAATACAAAGAAAACTTGAAATAAATAGTAAGAGTGGGTCATCTAAAGGGTTTGAATCAGGGAATACACATAATGAAAAAGATAGTCTTGAGATTATAGTTTTTTACCAACCTAAACCAGTTAGGAGACCTAGGAAGAGCATAAACCTAGGGAAGCCAGAGTTGGTTGATTTGCCTCATTTTCATGGAAAAGAACATGTAGATGCATACTTAGATTGGGAGGTTAAAGTAGAAGAACTCTTTCCTTGTCATATATCAATGAGGAACAAAAGGTTCCTCTAGCAACTCGTAGCTTCCAAGGTTATGTAATATATTGGTGGACTTCTTTGAAAAGAAAGATGTCTCCATCAAGAGCCTCTAATTCTATTCTGGAATGATTTGGAGAGTGTTTTCTTATTATAATAGGGAGCTTATGGATAAGCTCGAATGACCCCATCAGAAAAACATGAGTGTGGAAGGACTTGCTAAAAATCTAAATTTAAACTTCCAAATACAAAGTTTTCCTATCATCACTTTCCAAGTATGATGCATGCCTTCCTTGCCAAGAGAAATCCTCTCCATATGATGCCATGTGTCCCTTGAATTGTGCCATTCCACCTCAGCCCTAGACAGTTTCATCCCCCTTTACACCAGCCCTAGATAGCCAAACAACTTTCCAAGTCAGCATTAGACTTTGCAACAATTTAACCTAGGTGAAACCTCTCTTTTAGTCCTAGGTGGTAGAATTTCTTTGGTGCCTTTTTATTTGTTTACAAAATTTAAAAAATAAATTCTATGATAAAACAAATACAAACAAATCCAAACTTATTTATTATGTGTACAATGGAAAATTGGCCCAAGTTGATAAAAATTTAACTATGTTGACTTCAGCAAAATCCCACTCATCTTGTATTCTCTTGGTCATGACTCTTGTGATTGATCATTTGCTAAGAGGTTTTCCATCACAAGTTATGACTCTAAAATATGATCGTCAAGTTTGCCAAAGATGACGAAAAGAGATCCATCTGTAGAAGATTTTTCGAACTCAAGTTAGTAAAAGCATAAGGAATTATAAATATATAAGTGAGTATGACAATTGAGTGATTACTCCCTGTGTAATTGATTTATATTTATAAGCCTTGGGTCTGGGTTGAGGTACTCAACAAATATTTAAAATAAAAAAGAAATGCATTTGATTATGTAATATGTGTCATTCAATTAATTATTACTATATAAATTTCTTAGTTCTATGATTACATCTTATTTGATTGGATTATATCTAATTTTATTGGACTGCACTTAATTTGATTATGGATTTTATATATACGTTATCTCCATATATCTCGGGTACAGTAGTTACAACTTTTAAATATATATGTTTGACTTGAATGTTACTCTTCTTTTCTTGAAAATATGTTTTCCAAAATTTTGTTTAGGGAATGCTAAAAGCTTGTTGGAAGAAGGCTCTTCATGTATTTGCATATATGAATTTTAAAAAATCTCACTTTTTTTTAGGATAATAAATGTGTTGATGACTTTTGTAACATTGGTATTATTAATGTTTGCTTTGATTATTTACCTTCTGAGTATTTATTTTGATTATTTACCTTCTGAGTATTTATTTTGATTATTTTTAAGTAGTTTAAGCCTCTCAAAGTTTGAGTTTTGTTAGTTGTTAAAAGTTGTTTTCTTTTTCATGAGTTTTGGTTTAGTCCACTCATAATTTTTGTATTTTTTTTTTTTTATAGAGTTTGCATGTAGTGACATATAATTGATTAAATGAAACTATAATTTATGTCATAGATTTATAATAATGTCCACCATGATCTTATAAAAAATTATAATTATTAATTATTGATTTAAAATATTAAAGTAAAATTATTTTTTTTATAAAAATATTTGTACAAATTGCTATTAATATATATTATAATTTTGTTATTATTAGTAGAAGTAGATTCTGTAATGTATTATTTGTAAAAGAGAAATTGAAATAATACCTTTTCATTAATAATTAAAACATCCATGAAATTGAAGCAGAATTCAAATAAAATAGATACTAAAGGAATCAAACACATCGAAGTAGCAAAGAACCATACATTGAAATGAAATTGATATATTAACCTGTGAAATAGGAAGTATGAGTAACTTACGATATAATGATAAATTTTTTCTCTTTAACTGGTTCAAGTTATAAAGCATGTTGTCCACCATCTTACTATGGAAATCCGTGATGTGAGAAAACATTATAGTCTTGTCGCATTGTTTTCATAAAACAAGATTTTTTTTAGTCTAAGATCAAAACATCTTCTCTATGTCAATATCAGTTTTCAAGTTAATTGATTTGTGAATAACCCTATAATTATAAAGTCAAATAAGACATTAGAGATGACTATCTAGATCTGGTTTATATAAATGAAATATAAATATTGGTAGACAGTTTATTGGGATATATTTTTTCAATTGAATTTATTATAATAATAATAATAATTATTATTATTATTATTATTATTATTATTATTATTATTATTATTATATATATATATGTATTCTTTAATAATATTATTTAATGGTTATAAAGAGTGTCCAATTTAATCTTGCCATTTTACTTTTTTCTTCAGTACCTATATAAATTAATTCGAGAAGAAGAAGATGAGAGTTAATATTACAAAAGGTGTCAAAATATTGTTGAAATTTTTATGTGTCCCTAAATAGTTTTGTAAGAAAATTACTTGGTTCATTTAACAAACTATGAGAGAGCTTAATCTTATAAATGTTAGTGAGCGAAACATGTATTAAAAGAATATTTGTGTTAAATCAAGAGTGACTTGTTAAAATATATATATATATATATATATATATATATATATATATATATATATATATATATATATTTGAGTTAAGCTAGAAGTGGTTTGTTGCAAGAATAAGTGATTGTGATCCAAAAGAATACTTGTAAAGATCAGAAGTGACAACAATCTGAATGAATAGTTTATTATATTTCATAACACTAGTGTGCCTAATGAAACTTGACGAATTGATCACTTTTATGTCTCTCTATATACATTACATGTTATTTTCCTCCAAGTAACTTAAGGTGAAGTGTTTCAAACTAAGTTTGTAATAAATACTTGTCAATTTGTCTGACTAGTTTTAAACATATTGTCTAATTATGTAATATCAAACAATACTTGCAAAAAAATAGCGAAAATATTTTAAAACACAATTCAACATTTCATTCTTATAGTTTTCTTGTTTTCTTAAATTGGTATCAGATCTCATTATCTAGAGGGTTGAATGTATGACAGTGTTTAGAGAAAACGATTCAACATGTCACGAAGGGAGCAATATCAACTCATAACTAAAGAAGTCTTTCTCTCTAAACTTCCAACCTTTTTAGGAGAAGACTTTCCATATTGAAAATATCGAATAGAGATGTATATGAAGTTGTAGTACATCATCACCAAAGGTAATTATAGAAGCTTTCTATCCACAAAGGCATGTACCACAGTAACTGTTATTTATGAATCTAACAAAGTAGTTTTCTCTTGTTTGTTTTTCTCATTTCACCCTTTTTACCCTTTTCTATATATAAAAATTTTGTTCCAAATCAAGATACACGTTACTTCACTACATTCACCCTTCTCATTTTTGTGTATGTTGCTTTATTCAAGCATACACGGGATGATAGGGTTGAATCACGAATCATACTATAAAACAATACATTTGATGATATGTATCACAGAAACTCAAGAGTCATCTTATTTGAATTACAATTTTAACTATAAAACTATACATTTGAAGACATGTATTACGGACAAATAAAATTAAATTAAATGAAATCGTGCTTTAAATAATATAATTCTTACTATACTAATTATAATGGTTTAGACCCTTTATAATCAAATTTATATTTTTGTGACAAGACATATTTCATCAACCAGTGATTTGTATAGTTTTGAAGTGGTATTACTAGATATGTTGAAGGGCAAAATTCAACCTGACAGTGAACACAGCTTCGTGAGATGAGCTAGATCATACTTAGAAGAGTAAAGAAAGTTCTACACGAAGGACTGCATGGATGAAAAGTACATAAGATTCTAAAGTGAAGATCCTTTTTCAAGATTAGTCCATGTTATAATGAAGAATTAAATTCCTTTGTAATAAAATTGTAACTGTGATTTTGTTAAGCATTGTGTTGTTTCAAACGCCTCTTTGACTGCAATTCTATACCGGGATTGTTAGGATGCAATTCTCTTCTAGTCTATCTTTTAATTTTATTTTTTTTCTAATTGTTCCTTGAATCTTATCTTTAGCATTTCATAATTTTAGTAATCATTCATTTCACTAACTAAAGTAAGTAAGGTGTTTCTCATTTCATTCATGTAACTCATATATCAAATATCCGATTCAAATTCTTAGTGAAATGTTTATCCAATCAAATCAGCACAAAAATACTTTGAATTTAATTGTATGGGAAGTGTCATTTAATTAGAAAATCTAAAGTGATCTAAAAATTCCACTCATATGCTGGCTCAATGTCATACCAGGGATCCAAATAGGTGTCCCTTAATGAGGGAAGTTTTGAAAAAACTCTCCCAATCCTTAAGGAAAAGGATAGTTCATCATCTAACTGGTCATTTTTGTGTAGAAATTAGTTTGACAAAGTCCACCATTATGATACATGTGAATGATTCATATTTGTCATTCGAAAAATATATCTCCACAAAATCATTAGAAATAATGGATTTTAAGGTACGTAATAGTAATAAAAAAAAATCTGATATTTTTGTTTAGTCGGTTGATGCAAGTTCCCCTATCCTCCATAGTAGTGTTAGGTCGATTTTGGCTTCTCAATTTCTATTTATTTGGTTTTGTTCAATGCTTTCAAACTCTGTAAGATCTGATATTTAACGAGAGTTTGACATGCCTATATAGTTTAGACATGGACACATAAATGCAAAAATGACATGCTAGAAGTCAATGCGTGGTCTCAGACAAAAGGAAGATTAACAACATAATCAATATACAACTTTACACATGTGACCTACATGTAAAAAATATTACATATTACTATTTTACTAACAAATATTTTTCCAAAAATATAAAAACAAGTTTAATTAATTTCTTGATGAAAAAGACCTTAAGCACTTATACACAAACTCAAAAGATAACAATAATATTCAATCAACTAAAAGTAAACAAAAAATTAGTCGTGAAATTTACAACATTTAACCAAAGATGGAGAAAAAAAGGAACCAAAGTTGAACTTCACTATACAATGTATACATATAACATCAGAAAAAAATATA
>Ga0209489_101386_pt1 | contig 49638 bp, 17 predicted proteins | sample SiratrowhiteBW_FD_187527 | JGI IMG/M metagenome (GOLD analysis project Ga0209489, IMG submission 187527) | Root nodule microbial communities of legume samples collected from California, USA - Siratro white BW (SPAdes) (version 2) | ecosystem: Host-associated > Plants > Roots > Nodule | place... | reverse complement strand
CTCTCTCTTTTATATATATATATATATATATATATATATATATATATATATATATATATATATTCCGTTTATTCAGGTAATAAATATATATTAACTTTGAAATTATAAATTACTTAATTCATTTTTCTAGAACATACTTCATATCACTTTTTTCTCAAATAAATAATTTATTTCACCTCCTTTTCTTTCATTTTTACTTTTCATTTTTTTCATTGCAATAGTAATTTAGTCTCCCAATAGTTTTACGTGGACCCATCTTTTTTAATATTGTAGAAAGAAAAGGAGAAAATTAAACATATTTTATATCATTTATTTTTTAACTTCATTTTCTTTGTTTTCTCTTAATAATATTGGTATCATCTCTTTCCTAAATTACTTCACTCTTTGATCTCCACTTTTTTTTATGTGTGTCCTCTTTAAAATGAAACAACGTCCATTGTTATATGTTCATGAAATAACATGTTTAATTTAATATTTGTTTTACTGTTTTTTTGGAATTATAATCTTGACCATATTTTTGGAGAAGTTTCATATAAGAAAAGTATATAAGAAAAAGTGTTCTCCTTTTATACAACTCCACACTAAACAATACGAGATTTCTTATCAGATTAATTATTCAGTAAATCAAATAACATAGGATTGAACAAAATTGAACAAAAGAATGGTAATCAGATTAATTATTCAATAAATCAAATAACATAGGATTGAATAAAAATGAATGAATGATAATCAGATTAATTATTCAATAAATTAAATTTGAACAAAAGAATGGTATATTTTTACTCTACGAAACATGATTTCTTGGGAATCAATGCAATAGAAAAACTGTGGAAATATCATTCTTTTATTCATCTGATTCGTTACTTCTTCTATCTTTGACTTTCTTCTATCTTTGACTGGGAGTTTCGATTGGAGGCTTGAACAAAAATAAAACAAAACAAACTGCATAAATACGTGGTCACGCGATCTATTCACAGCCATTGATCACCATAAAAAGTCGTGTCAACTCATGTCACCTCGTGTTTCGACCCACACTCACGATTAACACTTCACCATGGTTCACTTCCTCATCACAAAGACACACTATATATATATATGTGCAATGCCCTCAAAGTCCAACATGTTTTCCCATTTAACAATGATTTTGTTATTCTCGTACACAACCATGACCAATTGTTTGATGTTTGTGGACGAAAGCCCATCAAGAAAGAGGGTTCTAAAGAAGGGTGAGTTCAAGTGCAAGACTTGTAATAAGCAATTCCTTTCCTTTCAAGCTCTTGGAGGCCACCGAGCTAGCCACAAGAAGTTACAACGTTTGTCTTCAAACTTTTCGTGTTCTGTGGGAACACCAAAATTGCACCAATGCTCCATTTGTGGGCTTGTGTTTCATATTGGACAAGCTTTGGGAGGACACATGAGAAAGCATAGAGTTTCCTCACATGATGTCATGCCAATTCATAACCAAGATGTGTCAAAATCTAACACCGCTAAAAAGCTTCCTTTGTTGTTGGACTTGAACTTGACACCGTACGAGAATCATCTCAACCTCAATTTAAGGACACCTCCTTTACATTTCTTCATGTGATTTGAGTATTTACCTTGTTGAGTTTTTTATACTAGTTTTTAGCATTTCTTTTACCAAATTCATTTTGTAGTTGCAATGAGCAAATGAAAAGTTTAATCTAGTGGGAGAAGCTTGAATTATCCCACAAATATCTATGTTATAAGTTATTCATGGGACTAATTTTGTATTGAAGATGTGTTTAAAGGAATCTATGGTTTCTCTTTTCATTATAGTTTCAGTGTATGTTGTGAATTTAGTAACATTCATGTCATCAATTTAATGGAATCTAAGTTTTTTTTTTTTTACTATATTCCTATAAAATTGGACATATTCATCTCATCAATTTAATCACCTCTATTAGGAATATATCATATCATTCATTTGGAAAACTAATTTTTTTTTTTTTCAAAATTAAAGAGCAATTGAACATAAAACATAAAGTAATAGATTAAAAAGTGAAGTTTTACCTAAAAAATTCATTCATAAATGGAAGTAAATGTGTAAATAAATCATTAAAAGCTACTAGGAATAGTAACTTTTAATGATTTTGTAATGCATTTCAATTATACTTTTTGCTTAGAAATGAGTGAGGAACTATGTGAGACCTATTCCATCTTTGCTGTTATCCAATTTTTATTTTTGTTTTTTATCAATCCCTTTATTTAAATTTAGTCCTGGCTTTGAATAAAAACTGAAATAAGTGAAACAAAGTGAGTCAACTTAACTTTTAATACCACATATCAGTCTAAAATTGTATATAGTTAAATTATAAAATAATATTAAGTTTAATTAATGTTTAGTATGCAACTACAAAATTTGAAATAAAATATTTTCTTATAATACACACTAATGTTATAGATAATATTATTTATTAAATAAAAAGTGTTATTATTAATATATAATTGTTGGAAAAAATATATATATTTTAGAGAGAGAGAAAATTAACACTAAACTAGGTTGAAATTTTTCAAAAACACAACTCAAATCTATCTTAAAAAACATACCAAATTAATTTTCAAAATTTTATATTTTATCCCATTTAATCTCAAACACACCAAAATAACAACTTCGGTTTGAGCATACTCATTCTAAATATAATTAAATGTCATAGTTTTATTTCATATGATGCATCAGGCAACTTGTGAGTTATGCTTGATATAGGTTAATCCTATATTATATTTGTTGGATGCAAAAAGTCTCATTATTTACTTTTAAATGATTGAATTTTATTTTTGTAGTATTCCATTATAATAATTAAAGATTTTTTTTAAAAGAGATAATGAAATCTAGTCATGTTTAATTTAAATATTTTACTAATTATAAAAAAAGATTAATATGTTTTTTTAAGAAGGATTCTCATAGTATATGACTCTTAGTAAGATAAATCGATAATTTATCTTTAAAAATAATCTCATTTAAATAATTTAGATTTTTTTAATTTTATATCTTTTATTATTATTGTCATATTTTCTCTTTTTATCTGTTTATATATTATTTTTTATCAAGAAGACGACACAAATATTCATGTTCAACAGTAGAATAATGTTACTTTGATGAATTTTTTATCGAATCATCATAAAAATCTTTATTTTCCATATAACCAAATAACAGGAACTATAATAGTAAATTTATTCTTTAAATGCAATCATGTAAACTAAAAAAATACTTAATATATACAAGGTTAACACAAAGAGCATGAAGTTATAACAAATTTGTTATTAAGACATTCAAAATTTTGTATTGGGTTTATATGTTTATCCATATTTTACAATTATTATTATTTTTATTGGCTCTTGTAATCTTGATTTTGTATGTTTTTCTAAAACTATATAAAACTCCTACAAATCTTATAATTTTGTACTTTCCTTTCAAAATATTGTAAATTCTTACGACAAAGATTCATTAAAATTCAAAAAATCCCTTTAAAAAAAAATTGTCTACATAAGATTCATTGTCTTTTAAAATTCACAAATTTTTTTATATAAAAATAGTATTTTAAAATGTTCAATTCAATATATTACTACATACTCAATCCATGATATTTCAACAAAATTACTAACTACCTAATTATGTAACTCAATATTTTAATTTGAAATATATATGTGTGTGTGAGGTTATATTTTCATATTTTCTTTACAATTTATCTTGTAAATTAAGGTTTTATCTTATGTCTCACTCATGATTATTTCTAAAGTAGATGGGAGGACTTGTCCTTGAGAGTAGACTCAAATAAAAGGGTTAAAAAATTAACTTTGATATTTTAAAATAATATATATATTTAAAAATTTGTTAACCATTATCACAGGTCAGAATGAGACAAAGAGTTTGTCATTATCTTTTATATTTTTTTTTCAACTGAGAGTTTTCTTGTTTAAACCAAAGCAAGTCTATTTTCTTTGTTTAAATCTCCCTAAGTAGGATTGTATTGCTTAAATAATATTTTCACATAATAGTAATATATGTATTAAGTATAAACACCTATATAAAAAAATATTATTTTCAGTAAGTGTTGACATAACGTACATTAAAACTTCAAATTGACTAGAACCTGAAGAAAAAATCATTGGATATTTGTAACATGTAAAGGTATGAACAGTGAATGCTTTAAACTTATATTCACTTATAAAAACTGTCACAATGCGTCAATACATCCTTCTTAGTATGAACCTGATAAATGTTGAGTAATATATTAAATACTTTATTTTAAGAGTTAAAGTATTGAAACCTGATAAATGTTGAGTAATATATTAAATACTTTATTTAAAAGTTAAAGAATAGAAATCATTATATAAAGTCTCCCTAGCATACCCTTTATTATTCCTTTTGAAGTAATTGGTCATTTTTTTTCATCGGTAGTTTGAAGAACTTGGTAATCCTTTTGTTGGTTATCAGTCTGGGATGTCCTTTGAGTATGAATTTCTATTTGAATAAGCGTGTTACAATTATCTTCTGTTAAATTAATAAAATCTAAAAGGAAATAAAAATCTAAATTAAAAATTGTAAGTTATTAAAAACTAAAACAAATTCTTCCAATCGTATTTAACTTTTTGTTAAAATGTTTAATTTATATTTTCATTGTAAACAACCAGGCTAATATATTTTTTTATATCAACTTTGCCTTAAGTAGTTAATATGAAGGTTGTATTTCTATTTCAGTGTAGCGCCGAATGGAAGAGAACAAATTTCAAAATGTGCTCCAGCCCAGCACCAGTCGTTGCATCTATACATTGGGAAAAAATCAATATTGAATGAATCTCACGCCCCCACCATAGAAGCTGGGGGTAGAGTTAGACAAGCAATCTCCACAATGCATGGAGTCTTGGATTACTTGTTAAAAGGTTCAGACACTACTTATCACACACAAATTTATGAAGAATGACAAGGTTAAGTGCAAGTCAGCATCATGATCATTATACATGTAATTTTTCCTCTATGTTCTTGGACAGTAATGTTGCCTCCAATTTGTAACATTTGTCTTCAACCACAGCAAGCCGATTTTTGTGCAGCTTCCCCAATTCCTCCTGATTGGTCTTGGTTGATTTTGATTGTTGATGGCTGCAATGAAAATATAAACTTGAGAGAGGAAGAGGGAACTATTAAGGCATTAAAGTACTGAGACAGGAAGTTCAGATACCTCTGCCTTGGAGTCAGTGTCAGCCAACCTTTGTTTTATATCTCTTGCTATTGAGAAGAAAACTTCCTCAACATTTAGATTTGTCTTTGCACTCTGCAATGGTATTTTTCATGAGCACAATAACAAAGAAGTTTAGGGGTTTCCACATTTTCTGGTACACACCACTTACAGTTTCAAAGAATTTGATTCCATACTCATCGGCCAGTGCTTGGCCCTTGGATGTAGGCACAACCTTAAAAGAGACGGGAAGGTATATTACTATCACAAACATTTCAAATCTGACATGCATGCACATATGGCATCAAATCAAAACTCAACCCCTTTCTAACCTCACATCCCAGAAAAAACAGTTGAAAATTCAATTGCAGTAACAAGGTTCTCTAACACCATCAATGATGAAATTTAACCATAAGTTGTAACAGGAATAACAATGATGGAAGAACATTTGATAACAGTATTGGTTATTTTTCCAAGCCCTTTCGCTCTTAGCTCTACAACCTTCTTGTTCAAATCAAATTGGTGTTCGAAGCATCTTTACTTTGCTCATTCATGTTGTAGAAGATACAAGGAAAGAGAAATGAAGAGGTTTCATCAAACATGACCAACAAGGTTATCTTACTCTTTTGCTTTCATCCATATCAGCTTTGTTCCCCACCAGTATTTTATTAACATTGTCTGAAGCATGTTGCTCAATATTGCGAATCCAATTCCTGATATCTAAAATAAGTAGAAGCAGAATGAATATTCCAAATGCAAAAGCATTTAGAGTTTGAAGAGATATTCATAGATTTGCAAATTTCGAACTTAGTAACAATTCAGAACTTTACTGCTAAATGATGCTTCATCTGTAACATCGTAGACTAATAATATGCCCATTGCACCTCGATAGTAAGCTGCGAAAACAAAATTGAAAAAGATACATAACACCAAAAACATAAATGATAAACACTCCCAACATATCATATTTGATACTCAATAAGAATTGTGATGTTTTCACTGATTACTTTCCTTTCTTTTCCTGACTTTTTTTCTCTAATTTTTCTTCAAGCTTATATTTTTTTTCTATACTATATCTCCTATTTTCCCTTTTTTCACCACCTTTAAATCCTACATCAGGAAATTCCACAAATCATATGTCAACTGCTATGCAACGAATTTCCAATAGTCATACAATGATACTAAAATCAGTATAATAATACCTGCAAAAACCATAAATCTTACCTGTTGTAATTGTCCGAAACCTTTCCTGCCCTGCAGTGTCCCAAATTTGGAGCTTGATCCGTTTGCCATCAAGCTCAATGGTTCTTATCTTGAAATCAATGCTACATTAGGAAGTGGGTTTATTGGTGTTAGAGAGAGAAGCTTCTGGCAAATAAAATTCTATAGTTTTACTCCTGAGCTGTAAAAAACATACCCTATAGTTGTGATGAAACTAGTAGTGAAAGAACCATCAGAAAAACGGAGAAGGAGACAACTTTTTCCAACACCTCCAAAAATAAAATAAAAAACATGAGATGTTAGCTTGCATATAGTTTCAAACAAAAGCTACACAATTATTCATTGTGATAACTAGGATGCCTACTAAAATACTTCCAATCCTTTGTAAAACATCAATAAATGCCATGGTTTTTGGAGCTTAATTATAAGCACCACTAGTGTAAGAAACATTATACTATAACCCAATCACAAATCATGTTAATGTATTCAATTATTCTAATTACACATAGTCATTCCTGTCATACACGTTAGTCTGTGATTGGATGATAGAAATCCTTCACAGTATCAAAATACATTGATTACTCTAGCTTTTGTTGGGAGAAAGAAAATTAAAGGTATCATGAACATAAGAACATCTTGCAGATGCAATTACACCATTGAAGGCTTATTTTGGCGAACCGATATTTTGAGAATTAAACAAATTATTAATGGATCAAAGAGAATTCTAATTTCAAATGATAACCACCCAAGTTAACACAAAATTTGCAGCACAATAACACACAATAAATTCAAATGCTGGCTCGAACCAGATCACGAAAAGAACAATTTTTGCCACGGTTTAACACCAACCCCATTTGAAAAAGATAGATAAGCATTTGCAGAACTCCAAACTCAACAATTCAAGATATAGAAAAAAAGACCAAAAAAATGGTGTAATGACAAACGGGGAACCCCTAGTGAAAGAACCATAAATTATGATTACAAAGAAATCGCATTTTCCCCTTGTTGTGTTTGCTTTTACAACATTTGTTTTGCCTACAAATCAATTTGAAAAAGAAGACATAGAAGAGTTTACCGCTGTCACCAATCAAGAGAAGTTTTATGAGATAATCATAATCGGCACGAGCCCTTGCAGGTGGAGCAGCCATGAACTCTCAAGTTGTAATTTTGTTTGGAATGAAAGGAAGAACAGGTTTGAAGAGTATGGAAAATGGTGTTGAGTGTGAGAAAAATGGTGAGATCGATAATGGGAGAGAGAGGGATCTCGTCCAAAAGAAAGACGCAAATTTTAGAGAGAAAACACCGGTGCTTAATTTTGTCTCATTTCATTTTATTTTATTAAAAATAAAAAATGAAATGATAAAAAATGAAACCACTAATTTTACAACTTACACAACTTTTATACAGGCTCTATGGAAGGTTTATTAAACACTACTTTAAATCAATCTCCCAAAAAACATTACAGCTATTTTTAATGGACAGCTATTATTCTAATTTTTTTATGACATAAATTCTAATAATTTCCAAAAGCATATTTTATGCAAAAGTAGATGCAATATATTGTTCACGAACTCCGCCAATAATTGAATTTAACTATATCAAATAAATTCATGTAACGGTGTATTATTTGAATTTTTAACCTTAAAACTATGACAATATTCTAATAATGAAATAGGAATACTAAGAAGTTGTTTATCTGTAGTGAAAACAAGTTATTGCGTTTTAATCCATATTTATTAACAAGTTTTAATTTTAGTTTCTAAGCCAAACAAATGATTTTTAATCAAATTTAGCTTTTACAGATAATAGACAATAATGAATATTTTAAAGGTATTAACTAAAATGTAATCAAATTTAGCTTTTAATCCATATTTATTAGACAACTTTTAAAGGTATTAACTAAAATGTAAAGTTTACAACTAGATAGGTAATTAAACATTTTTATTAAATATCATACCTACCAAATATAATATATAAATTTTTTTTGTGCTAATAAATATGATATATACTTATTAGATACATTATTTTTTTAAAGGATACATGATAAATTAAAATTCTACTAAAAAAACAGAAAGTGAGTACTGCAAAATTCATAATAATATATAGATATTTAATCGCTTTAAAATATGATTAAAATGTTATTGGTACATGCTTATGTATAAAATAATTACAAAGATATAAATTATTTGATATATAGATATATAGTCGCTTTAAAATATCTTCATATATTTATTTTTTCACACAATAAATATATATAATAATATTATAAACTCTCATGATTCAATACTTTTTTAGAATTCAAATTGAAATAACCTTCTTTATAATCTCATATTTAATATACAATTCTAAACAAAATAATACAGTATTGTTTAAACTACTATTTTGGTGTCTAATCAAATATATTAGTATATCTAACAAAATATCGTTTATTAATAATTGACTCTAAAATTTTTTAGTTTTCAATTAAATAAATTTTGCCAAACTTATGCATAATTCATAAATTTTGCTAAATAATCCAAATATTTTAATGGTTCAAGCTAAGCTTCACTTTATTCTTATGTCTAACATTATTTTTTTTTTTAAGATAATCATAACTTCAACCAATGTGTCTCGTATACAATATTATAACATAAAATTGACAAATACACAATAATTTTATTCATTTAAATCAAACAATTTCATATTAAACTTATATATTTAAAATATATTTAAACAATACACAATTTATACATAAAATATTTAAAGTATATTTAAACAATACACAATTTATACATAAAATAAATCATTATGACCATACCACTTTTATATTTAGATTATTTATCCAAAAGTATTATCAAAACTTAAATAGTTTCCTTTCTTGTTTAACTTGATTAAGTTAAGTTTAAGCTCTCAATTTCATTATTTTCACTGAAAAATTAAACCTGTATATAAAAAATTATGATCAATGATGTGAAAATATTTAGACTAACAAAAATCTATCTTTATCCTATAAAAAAAATCACATATAAAGGCTTGTTTTGAGACATACAAAACTTTACAAACCTAGTTTAAGAGAAAAAGATAAAAGAAACTTATAGTAAAAAAAGATTTTGATAAGACAGATTTGTTTTGTTATCCACTAAAATTTTTAAGGTAAACTTTAGTCATGAAAAAAATGAAGATATCATAATTCTAAATAAAAGATAAAGAGAAAATGTTTTTTTCAAAAGAAAAAATACAGATTTTTTTTTTAAAGTGAAGTTTGAATAGTTAATTCTTTTATTTATAAATTTTGTATCTAAATAATGAAATATTCGTACTCCATTATACTTTTTAACAAATAATTAGAGACTTGTATTTTCAATCCCTTTTAATATTTGTAGATAAAAATCTAATAAAAATATAAGCTTAAAGAGAGACAACATCTAAAACTAACATGATAATTTGATCTTATGCGACCTTGTAAATTTGAGATTGAAAAATTAAATTAAATGTGTATTATAAATCTTGATATATTCGAACTGTACTCGCCTACTATCAGCAAAAGATATTCCGGTGCAATTGGTGAATTAATAATGTTTATTAATCGGTAAACCCAAATCAAAATCCTAAGCAATGTTTGGACTATTACTCGAGCTTTATTGGTGCTTTCCAGATGCGAATTAATATATTCTCCATAATTGTCCTAAAAAGTGTGTTTCTCGGTTGTTTTTAAACCACATTTTGATATATTTAATAACTTAAAAACTTGTATAATAAAGGAATTCATTCTAGGCTCTTTTTCTTTTATTTTTTTCTTTCAGAATGTTATTCTATGTGAAAGTTGAACATAAAGTTCCTATCTTATCGCTTGTTTTATATTTTTAAGTCAGTTTTACAATTATTTTAACAATCAATTAACTTGTCCATTAATCTGGCTAAATGCAATTAGTTAGTGTGCACCATGTGCCATTGAACACCAATCAATTGCCACCCCTGACTTCAATTGTTGGACCAATTTTTTGGTCTTTTTCATTTTGTCATCTTTATGTTTTTGAAGTTCCAAATTAAAAAGCAAATTCAGCAATCAAGTGACTACATCTCAAAGCACATGGAATTTTTTTTTTTAAAAAACAAAAATCATGGAGTGAAATCCAAGACAACGACCATTCTAATTTTTTAAGACAAAAGGAGAGAAAATAGAAAGCAATTAACTGCAATGTTCAGGTACATTACATGCATCCACATCCAACAATACAAGTATACTAATTAATTGGTGACAGAAAAAAAGATGCCAAAAGCATATGTGAAAAATAATGGGCCAGCAAGTTAATGCTCCAAGCATATGCTTCGAAGATCCCCTCTGTTATGCCCCCACCCACCCTTCTCCTTTATACTTTATTAAACTCTCTTCCCTTCTTCTCTTTCACCAATCATCGATTCAAAATCCAAAATTTCCAAGAGGGGTGTGCTCTATTGCAGGTTCAAGATGCTAATTCGGATAGGAACTGAAGCATGTAACGAGAGTGAGATCAACGACGATGAAGACGAGGATGATGAAACAGAGGTGAATTCGTGATCAACCAATGACAATTGCAAGTCTTTGGACTTGTTTGATCATTTGGGCAACTGAAGATCCTTTGGCATGACACCCTTTAGGAACAGGATGTGAAGGATGCTCCTTGCTCCTCCAAAAATACCTTCTATTCTCCCAAGAAATTAAAAGGTTGTGGTTTTCCATAATGTTGATTCCATCTATGTATGCTCCCTGGAAGAACTCATACCAAGTTATGGTTGCTTAATATAGATTATATAATTAAGTATTTGTGTGTGTGTGTGTGTTCTATTGCACACCCTTTTGCAGTGCTAGTTATTGTCACTCTATTTTGCTCCCTTGTTCTGTTTTTTTGCTACGTTTTGTTTGGAGCTTGATCTGTTCTGGAACTTAGAAATTTAAGTTACCAAGAATAATGTGATTAATTCTACCAAAATCAAAGTTGAAAGGCTTAAAAAGCTTAAAAATAAAAGCTGGGAATTAAATTTCTTCTCCACTTTTAATGGGTATCGGGAATTTGATATGGATTATAATGTACCTGGTAAAAATCAACAGAAAAAATGAGAATGAACCACATTTTGTTAGGTTTGAGTCTTTTTCTTTTTTATCTTTTGAGTTTTGCAATAAGAATGACCGTAACGAAAGAGAAATAGCAAATGGCCAGCGTAAGATTTCCGCGGTTTCTTCATTTCCATCGTTACCTTAACCTCGAGGATTCGTCTAACGTTGGAAAGTAACGTTGGAAAGTGACTAACTTCCTCATCAATCAATGGTACTGGCCATGGTTTGCATATCAATTTAATAATTCAATGGCTATATATTGGTCACCAGTAACTTGTTATGAAAGTTTTAAAATAATTTATTTTATGTTTGAAACATTTTTTTTCTAAAAAAAATATAAGCATTTTTTTTCTAAAAAAAATAAAAGTATATAAGTATTATATTAGGTTTACTTTATTTGTATTTTCAAATTCAAATTTTTTAATTAATAGTTTGTTCTACTCAACTTGACTAACTTCTTTCTTGTCAAGGAATTAATAATCAGATAAGAAATGATGAAAATTCTTAATTGTTGATTATAACACCGCATTAATGTTGATGTTACAATGCATGTAGAATTGGTTTTATGGAGAAAATATTTCATATATCATAATAATTATCAAGTGACCATATAAAAGATCCTAAAGAGATATTTTTAATTTATATAAATGTTTCTAATTGATTTGTCCTTACAATAGTTCTATCACTTCGATGGTTGACTTGAAAGTCAAAATGTTTTAAGAAATATCTTCACTTGTTGATTCAAATAGAGGTCAAGAGATTTTTTACAGTTAAATTGTTTGCTTAGTTATTATAAGTATATTTTTTATACTCATAGTATATTTGAACCCTTTATCACAAGGTTAAACTAACAAGTTGATTGTTGATTAGAATAAAACTTTCATGTAATTTAAAATGTGACCCATTTGAAAATTTATTATATTTGATCCTAATGATCAAACTCTACTCGTCTTTTTTCTGAAAAAAAAATATTGGTGTCTGAAATTTTAATAAGACATATAATATTTATTAACAAAAAACTTCATTTTATATAATTAAATTATTATAAGAGGTCAAGTGGGGGTAAGTATATAAGGTTAGTTTAATTGGAACTTGGTTAATTGTTATTTGTATTTGAGCTCATATGAACTTATATTTGAATTAATTTAAATCTAACTTTGATTAATTATTATTATTAAGTAAAGTTCAACAACATAGAAAAACATTAAGCTCAAGTCTATATTTAAATAGTTCAATTCGAACTTGATTAATTGTCATGGATTCATATTTAAAAACCATAAAAGGTTGAGCAGAGTAATACATTTAAACTATGTTAATTTTGAATTGGTTATTTATTTGGCTAAATTTAAACTCATAACAAGTAATTATAATCTTGCATTTAAACCATATTAAGTACGAGCTATTAGTTATCTAAGTTCATTGAGATAAATTGTTTAAATTTATAAATGTTGAATTTAAGTTTATAATAATTCAAATTTGTTGAAAAATAGTTGTTTGAACTAATAAATGTTCAGTACAATATATTTTTAAGCTTAATTATAATAAGTTTGATTCATAAGTTTGAGTTTATAATTAAAAGTTGACTGAGTTTGTTTATGAAATATATGTTAAAATTTCATTTCAACTTATGATTGGAAAAATATGTGTATAGTGAGTAGAAATGAAATGAAAGTTTGTAGATAATGTGATTGATGTAAGTAGGAAAATATTAAAGTTAAATGTTTAATTTAATGATTTACTAAAACTTCCTTCAATTTATTTTGTAAATGTGTGTGTTTGATTTTCAAAATTAGTTTAGTGAAAAAATTGAATATACATTAAATGAATGCTTACAAATGCAGGCACAAAATAAGTGTAAAATTAATAATACTTTTTTTATTCAACTTTAAATATTAGAATGAGAGTTTACGATTTTATATGACAAACATAATTGATTATGGTTGGAGGCATAATTGATTATGTACTAACACACAATTCATTATGTTATGGTTTTACAAGACACAAGATAAATATAATTGATCATGACTGAGGACATAGTAAAATATGTCATATGACTAAGAGAATAATGGATTGTGGCTATCACATAATTAATTATGTTGAAAAGTAATCAATTGTGCTTATATTATAAAACTTAAAACTTAAAACTTGTTTGCTTTCTTATGTTACTTGTAAATTCCAATATGAAGGATAACCTGTTTTAAGTGAATGCATCCCATACACTACAAATTCATGTACATCGAGAGGGGTTATTGCTCTAAAATCTATAAATTATTTTTCTATTTTCCTCACCAAACCCTACGGACACCAAACACTTCTCCCTCTCTCCTTTAATTTTGTTTCCTCCCTTTCTCCTTAAATTAGTGGATCCAAATGTGAATAGCACTTTTGGTTTATATGTTCTCAAATTCACGATTTCACTACATGATTAGATCCAAACAAAGTGTAAGAAAATATAGTTGGAATGAATAGTTGTTTATTATATATTATTTATCTTCTGATCAAGCAATCTCCATCTTTTCAATAAACTTACAAATAAAAAAATTAACCAAATCAATAACAATTTGAATAGGATTCACCTTAATTCCTTAAATCATGTCTCTTTGAAATAATTATTAAAATAAACGTTTACCAAGAAAAAAAAAACGAGAATGAAAAGTTTGAAAAATCATTCCCAACTGGAGAAACCTTTCATGAAAAGAAGAGTTTTTTTTTTTTCATAAAGAATTTTCAAACATTTTGACCGAAATTATAGAACAAATTGCAAATAAGAAATAAAATATATCTCAAAACACTTAAAATTCAAAATAAAAAAAAATGTTTTGAGCATAAAAAAATTACAAGCTAAGATAGACTTTGATATATAGTTAATGTGCTGGTTAAACGATTTTGAGTTGAATTATTATTAGATTTACCCGTTTTTGTGTTTTAAAAATTAATTATAAAGTATGTAATTTAATCCTTTGAATAATTTAATTACAATATATATATATATATATATATATATATATATATATATATATATATATTATATTTCTTTTATAAAATTATAATTCTTCATGACTCTCTCGTAAAATCGACAAATCAATACACCAAACTTTACCATCAAGAATAAACTATAACTTATATTTCTTCTTTTATTTCAGTTATGGTTTATGCAGGAAAGTATCTTATATCTAACTCATCTAACCAAATTTTCTCTAGACTTTGAAAAAATAAAACTCCTCCTTGTGAGGATATGGTTCTCATTGCAATGTAAAGAGATGTTGATATAAAATTAAAAATTTAAATTCTTCCAAAATTAAAATGATGTAATATTATTTTTTAAATTATAATAAAAAATATTAATATTAAAATTTAATAAAGAAAATAATTTACTTTTATGATCATCAACATACAATATTTCAAAGATGAGGGAAGAGTAAATTAGATTTTGCATTTTGAAATAAAAACTCGTAACAATTCTATAATAGAAATAATTCAAGAATCCACCGTATTAAAAGAAAATTAGTTCCTATATTTGTTAGATATTTTTTATGAGACCGGAATGACTTTTCTTAAAACAAATATTTATAAGGATAGCTTTTTTTATATGCACTCAGTAATAGCCGCGCAAGACAAAATTTAGGCGCGCCTAAAGAAAACTGAGAAAGTGAAAAGAGACCGTCTGATCTTGCGGGGAAAGAAGAAAGAACATCTCAGCCGTTGAATAACAACTCATCAGAACGCCAGCTCATCAATCCGCGTCAAGGCCCAGTAGCCAATCAGAACGCCAAAACCTTTCCCTATATATACAATCCTTGCAAACTCTCTTCATTCACACCTTCAATTGCTTTTCCATTAAGCATTTGGAATCCCGATTCAAAACCCTAATTTTCTACAGAGCACCAAATTCTGCAGTAGATATGGCACCAAAGGCAGAGAAGAAGCCAGCGGAGAAGAAGCCGGCAGAGGAGAAGAAGTCGACGGTAGGAGACAAGGCTCCGGCGGAGAAGAAGCCGAAGGCAGGGAAGAAACTTCCGAAGGAGGGAGGAGCTGGTGGTGACAAAAAGAAGAAGAGAAGCAAGAAGAGTGTGGAAACATACAAGATCTACATCTTCAAGGTTCTGAAGCAGGTTCACCCTGACATTGGTATCTCCAGCAAGGCCATGGGCATCATGAACAGTTTCATCAACGACATTTTCGAGAAGCTTGCCCAGGAATCTTCCAGGCTTGCCCGCTACAACAAGAAGCCCACCATCACTTCAAGGGAAATCCAGACCGCAGTCAGACTTGTGCTGCCCGGAGAATTGGCCAAACATGCTGTGTCTGAGGGTACTAAGGCTGTAACAAAGTTCACTAGTTCTTGAAAAATGATCTTATTCCTAATCTGTTCTCTTGGCCCCCTTATGTTTGGTAGTTGTATCTAGATTGTATCTAGTGGATCTAATGCTCTGAATTGTTAGGTTTTTAGGTTTTATTTTAATTTGGAGAAATGGGATTGTAGGCATCCTTTTGTGTATTGAGATTGAATTGACCTATAGAAGTATTCGAAATGAACTTTTGTCTACATGTTCTGCTATCTAACAGTCATTGTTAGTTGGTGGTTCATTTTAACTTGCCTATGACAAGCTTTTTTCTACAAAATTCAAAAACAATTGTTATGCCTTGTAAAGCTTTTATATGCATAAAACTATGGACGAGTTGATCACTCATAGAAATGCTCGTATGGGTCATAGAAGGATTAATCTTCAATGGAGGAAATCTCCCATGAAAGAAGAGTGTTAAAGTCGTGAATAAGAAGTTTATCACAAAACACGAAGGGTAAAATGCAAGGGTATCTAGCGGGTGGACCAGCGAACCATTTCGGCTGACCACAAATTTAAGGTTGGGAGATAAAGAAACTTGAAGTTGTGCCGTTTATGAAAAAAATAACCTCAACTGACTTAAACATGTCACATGAATCTGATCGAGTCAAGTTCTTGCTGGTATAATTTCTTTTATCATTTGACGTATTTAAAATTTTTGCTTAATTTACTAAACTGTTTAAAATTTCATTTTGTCTTGAAGTTTTTAAGAAAGATAAATCTATCTCTACACAAGTTACTTGGTAAATAAGTTAATGTGAGAAAATTGTAAATCAAATTATAAAAATTAAAAGCACTACTACTCAAAATGAGATAAACATGAAAAAAAACCTGAATTAAGTTTTATAAGAATTGAGTTTAGTCTTAAGAATAACTTAATTAAAGGTCTATTTTAAAATAATTTATTTAAATAAGACAAAGATTCATCCTTCAAAAAAATATTTATATACTATTATTCATGTATTTCATTATATTTTAATATTTTCAGAAAATAATAAATAAATAGAAAGTTTTGATGTAATTAGGGAAAAAACATTTTATTAGATATGGTGATAAAAAATATCGTTGACATACTTTAATAAAGAAAATTTACTTTTAATTCCTAAAGCGAAGTTTTAGATTTTTTTTATCACGGTCTTAAACCAAATTATCAATCACTTCTAAATGGTAATTGGACTAATAAATTTTCTATCAATTATTAAAAGTACTAAATCGATACAATTTGTTTTCTTATTTATCGTATTATCCTAGTTTCCGTCATAAAATATTTATAACAAAAAAAAAAAAAACTTAGTTCCAACTTTAAAAGGTAAAATGCAAATAAATATTGAAATGCACTCCTTTAAGGGCATGGAAGGAGAGTCTCCAATAAAATATAAAAAAAAAATCTCAACCACTGGATTCAGTTTTAATAGTGTCTGATCATCACAATAAACGAGTTTCATCTAAAAACGATACTAATTTGGAAGGTGTATTCTAAGTACATAATGATTAGTTGTGAAGATATATCAAAATTAAAAAAGAATAAAAAATTATAGCCCTCGCTTCGTTTGTAAAATTTACAAATTTAATTAAATTTTATATTAAAAAATTATTATAATGTCCAAATTTTTATATTTTTAATTGAATATCTGATATCCATTAGAGCCATAACCGTTTCATATTACATTCTTAAGTGGAATATCACTAAATTTAAAAGTAAAAGAAAATTGAAATCCTAATAATCTTTAAAAACAATATTATTTTATCTATAAATTAAATACTAAAAAAAATTAAATTAATTATAATGTAAAATAACTATAACATACATCAATTAAAAACAATATTCAATCGTAAATTTGATTTTTCCTTTTATGTATGCTGGAAAAGAATTTGTATTTTGTTAAACGAAACAAATGAAAATATTATCAATCAATTAAAAAAATTCAAAAATCTTAATATTTAAACGCATAAAATTTGTATAATGGAAACAATTAAATAGGTAATATTGAAAGAAAATTAGTTCTTGGATTTGTTATATTATTTTATAAGAGAGGAATGGATTTTCTTAAAACAAATAATATTTATGTTGGAGATTGTAAAAAGGAAAAAGTTTACAGAAGTTTCCTTTTTCAGGTTCTCTTCCTTTCAATCTTAAAATCTTAAAAGGTAATACCCGCCAAAGAATAAATTTAAGTATCTAAGGAAAACTGAGAAGCCAAGAGATCTGAGCCGTTGATCAACGGTCCCATCAAGACACCAGCTCATCAATCCGTGTCAAACCCCAGGAGCCAATAAGAACACCGAAACTTTCCCTATATTAATAATTCTCGCAAGCCTTTCTCGTTCACAATTCAACTGCTTTCTCATTAAGCTTTTGCAATCCCAATTCGAAACCCTAATTTTCTTCACAGTCCGAAATCTGCACTAGCTATGGCGCCAAAAGCAGCAGAGAAGAAGCCAGCGGAGAAGAAGCCGGTGGAGGAGAAGAAATCGACAGTAGGGGACAAGGCTCCGGCGGAGAAGAAGCCGAAGGCAGGAAAGAAACTTCCGAAAGAGGGAGGAGTAGTGCTGATAAGAAGAAGAAGAGGAACAAGAAGAATGTAGAGACATACAAAATCTACATCTTCAAGGTTTTGAAGCAGGTTCACCCTGACATTGGTATCTCCAGCAAAGCCATGGGCATCATGAACAGTTTCGTCAACGATATTTTCGAGAAGCTTGCCCAGGAATCTTCTAGACTTGCCCGCTACAACAAGAAACCCACCATCACTTCAAGGGAAATCCAGACTGCGGTCAGACTCGTGTTGCCTGGAGAATTGGCCAAACATGCAGTGTCGGAGGGTACCAAGGCTGTTACAAAGTTCACAAGTTCTTGAACAAATTATCTTATTCCTTATTTGTGCTTTTGGTGGCTTATGTTTAGTAGTTGTGTATCTAGTGGATCTAATGCTCTGATTCTAGATTTGAGTTGCTAGGTTTTTAGTTTTTAGGTTTTATTTTAATTTGAAGAAATGGGATTGGGCACATCCTTTGTGTATTGTGTATTGAAATGACTAAATTGATGATATAGAAGTATTTGAAATGAACTTGTGTCTATATTTTCTATTTCGCTTTTACAAGCTTTATGATGAGATTCGAAATAGTTACGTAGATTTGTTAAAGTATTTGGACGTCATTGGTGAGTTTATCTGGAATTTGAAATGCAAGTCTATGCTTTTGAGGCTGGCCAGATTAAGATATATTAAATTTTGAGGTCGATTTTCTTGCAATGAAACGGTTTGAATTTGTTGAATTCTTGATTTTATAAATCGCCATCCTCCGTTTTATCTTGGCTTTAGAACCATTTCGGGATTAAATTTGTGAACATCTAAAATATCATATTTATATACAACTTCATACACATTCCAAAGATTACTTTTCATTATTTGTTTTATACCCTAAAAAAAACTACTTTTTGTAGTTAACTTAATCTTTTTACATTGCCATACTTATTTGTTTAAGGTATGAAGAAAATGACACTTAATATAAATGAAGGCATGGATGAAAAGTAAGAATAAAAGTGAGAAAGTTAGGTTTGGAAAGAATGAACTATGAGGTGTTGGCAAAGTGGGAGAGTAAGCACGTATAAGATGGGAAGTGAAAGAAGGAATCTTATTCACAATTTATTTTGAAAATAAAATATGAATCAATCTGTGTTGACGAGTTCATTAACTCTAAAAAAATGGACCATTTCACAACAAATTTAAAAATAACTACAATATTTGTGTAACAATTATTTTTAATTTGTATTTAAAAAGTCATCTAATATTTTTGTAAGATTATGAAAATATATTTAAAAAAAGTTATATATAATATTAGTTTTGTTTATTATAAGGGATATAATTTAGTCGTTTATACTAATATATAATTCTTAGATGTTTAACATACCCACACATAGACAAAAGAAAAAGGTCTTCTGGTCCCTCTATACTGGGCTGGGATCCATGTATTTCAAATATGGTGGAATATTGCTTTTTACACTCCCATAAAATTTTATCTTATCTTTGTTTTGTCATTTTTGGAGTGAGTGTTTCAAAACGTGAAAACTGAAGATAAAGGTAAATTGTTATGGAATGTAAAAACCAGAATATGGTGTGATAAGGGGTATTGGGGTAGGTGAAATTCAGCAGCAGTTGAAGCTCCTGAACTTAACCAGTGGAATTATAGCGTTTTCCGCTCACCATCGCCGCCTCTGTTGTACGAAGGGAAAAAGGTTTTCTTCATTTATCCCGTTTCTGTAAATCCTCATCAACACTATTCTCTCAAATCAACCTCTTATATCAATGCAGAAGACCAATTTGACCCACCATCGTGAGTGGATCTGCAGGAGGATACAGGGAGAAGGAGTTGCAGGGTTCTTACTGACAAGTGCGGGAGGAAGCGAATTTGAGTTTGAATTGGTAATCTTAATCAATAATTGTTTGATTCTGATAATTAATTGCATTGAATTGATTATGCTGGGCTCGGTTCAAGTTTCATTAAACCTCCTTTGAAGCTTTGGTGTTTGATAAAATACTAACTGCATCTATGTTTCTGTCTTTCTTTGAACATTTTTATAATTTTGTGTATGTCTGTGGAAGCACAAATGTCTAAACCACTAAGGTAGCATTACTGTATTTAAGTTGGAGCAAACAAATACAATCTGTGAGGATTATACACGAGTCTAATTGTTTCAGTTAGAATGCTCACAACCCTTAGTCTATACAGTATACATTTTTTGTGTATCAAATTACTGATATGCTATTATTGTTTCATTGTTGCAAACCTGCGACTCCTTTCCCTCAATTTATTATTCACCATTTAAGATAATTATGCCTTATAGAATGAATGTCATTTCACTCTGTTGTGTGATCTTGGATGTCTACTTGCATATGGTATGACAATTGGCATGGCAGTTTATATGAATGTGTTGTTGCCATCAAGTTGATCCATGCTCTAAGAAACACACCAGAATGCTATGAACAGGTTAAAAATGATGTTTGGTAGATAGGAATATTAATTTAAATTACTACTTTTTATTCATTTTTCTGTTAAAGGATTTAATTGCTACGTTTTTCTTACTGACCAATTAGTCTACTTGGATAGCTTAATTATATTGAAGTCTAGTAAATAGTGGAATATACATTTTATGAATATTAACAAAATGAATATACATTTTTAATTGAGTTTATTTTAGCTGCAGGAATGTACTTGCTGCTCAGATTATAAGTAACACACAGGACCAACAAACTACTTTAAGCCCAAGAAGTGCATTTGTTGTCCTCCTTTTCACTCTTGGTCGTCATAGAAGAAACTATTTCATTTCGCCTGTCCTAGTAAGGAACAGAATGGCTTAGAAGAACTGTATGTGAAAACAGCTTGTTGTTTCTTTCCAAGTCTGAGAAAAACACTGTAATGTGTTTAAAAGATATCATTTGAAAGTTCACAGTTATGCAAATAACCAGTGCATTAGCGAAAGGCAACCCTCTTCTTTTCCCCTTATCTAGATTTCTGTGTGTGCTTCATCATTCATCAGCCAACTTGTTTGTTGCAGGTTTTCTCTAACTTCTTTCATCTCTACTTTATTTTTTAAAACCTGATATTAATTACTCCATTTTAAAGTGCTGATAATTCAGCTAAATGTTCAATTTTAACTGGTAGTTTTTTGGTTTTGTTTTGGAAGGGCTTTCCTGGGATACCAATGAACCGATTCTGAGAGATGCCTTTGAGAAGCATGGTGAAATCACTGAAGGTTAAATGATCTTTTTCTCTTAGTTTTGGTTCCAATTTGGTCATACAACTATGCTGCAATTGCACTGAATTCTTTTATTTTTCTTTTTGCAGTTAGAGTAATATGTGATCACGTGACTGGGAAATCAAGAGGTTATGGATTTGTGCGGTTTGTTTCTGAAACTACAGCTGCTACAGCTCGCAAAGAAATGAATGGCCAGGTTTTTATTTTATTTTTTCATTTCTCCTATTTGTTTAAGATGAATTCACTTTTTTTATATCAAAACCTTTGAAAATATGCGGACTTATTGGCCAAAGAAGTTTCCTTCTATGTCATCCAACATTGTTATGTATGGATCTTGTTCCTTATTCTTTCACAGATACTGGATGGCAGACGCATTCGGGTTACGTATGCACACAAAGGCTAGGGATCAAGTCTGCAAACAATTCATTACACAGTTCATGGTTGCAGCATATTAACTTTCTCCCTTTGATATGTGAAGTCTAGCTATATTCTAAGCTTTTAAGTTTAGTCATTCATTATAGGTTTATTATTTTAAGGGCGTTTTACATTGTCTCAATTTGTTTTGATGATTTGAATGGATGTTCTCGTGTTCCTTGACTTGAAATTGTTGTATATTTTTGTCATATTTCAAAAGTTTAAATTCTTTATTGTATTAATTAAATAATAATTTGGATCAATCATTTAGTCTTAATCTCACCTAATCCTCTGAACAGTTTTTAGAGACTGATTATTGTTATAAACAGTCGTGTTAAAGACGAGTTTTGCAGAGTTTTTACTCCCACGTTTTTTTTTGTGAATTTGAGTTATTCTCGTTTTAAGATTTGTTAGTTCTGTTGTCCCATTATTATTAGAAAGAATGTTATATTCTGATGACTTTTACATCATGCCCAAATTTCTTAGGACAGCCATTTTATACGCCCAGGTTAATCTTATTTTGTGATAGATGTGTGTGGTTTGGGAAACTAGTAGACAACAATATTAACACAAGATCTTTGAGACTATAACTTGCGACTCAGTGCGTTTCCTGTTTGATTTGATTTTTCTTGCCGTAAAATGTTGCTGGTAACCAAATGATAAGAACTGTGCACTAGCAGTAACAGTTTGAATCTTACATTTAATTTCGCATTCTATTTTCATATGAACTTAAAATTGGTTTAGCTATTCAGCTAATACTCATTATAATAGGTAACTATGTATTGACCACTACATGAATTGGCCCGATGTTAGAAATTGGAATGATTATTTTCTGTTGTCACTGAGTACTGACACGCAGAACTGATGGACCAAATCTCTTTGAATTACAAATTCTAATGCAGATATTTGATACCACATTTTCTGGTGTCACTGAGTACTGACAGGCAGAACTGATGGACCAAATGTCTTTGAATTACAAATTCTAATGCAGGTATTTGATGCCACTTTCACTTCCGCACTGCACTTCTGAGAAAGTTAGAAAGTTAAATTGTTCGTACAAAGATTGAATTCTTGGATCATTTGAATTCGTAGACTAGTTCTAGTTTATGAAGTACAAATCAGATATTTTAGATGCTAACAAATTTGATTGAATTCTTGGATCATTTGAATTCGTAGACTAGTTCTAGTTTATGAAGTACAAATCAGATATTTTAGGTGCTAACAAATTTGATCCCCGATGGTTCTGCATCCAATATAAAACAGTGCAAGTCGACTTATAAAATTTAGAACTAATCAAAAGTTTTTGAACTTTGTCAATTCATGTATGAATCATTTTCTTTGAAGACATCATTCGGTAAATTTATTAAATTGCATAACATGTAGACAGGAGTTGATCTCAAATGCTCTTACAGGATTAATTTAATCATTTCAATACACAAAAGATGTCACAATCCCAGTTCTTCAATTTGAACTAAAAACCTAACTATTTAATTCTAGGAACAGAACATTAGATCCACTAGATACAGTTAACAAACATAGGGGACCAAGAGCACTGATCACGAAAAAAGACAATTTGTTCAAGAACTAGTGAACTTGGTAACAGCCTTAGTACCCTCTGAGACTGCATGTTTGGCCAATTCTCCAGGCAGCACAAGTCTGACTGCAGTCTGGATTTCCCTTGAAGTGATGGTGGGTTTCTTGTTGTAACGGGCAAGCCTAGAAGATTCTTGGGCAAGCTTCTCAAAGATGTCATTGATGAAACTGTTCATGATGCCCATGGCCTTGCTGGAGATACCAATATCGGGGTGAACCTGCTTCAGAACCTTGAAGATGTAGATCTTGTATGTCTCCACATTCTTCTTGCTTCTCTTCTTCTTCTTGTCACCACCAGCTCCCCCTTCCTTCGGAAGTTTCTTTCCTGCCTTCGGCTTCTTCTCCGCCGGAGCCTTGTCTCCTACCGTCGACTTCTTCTCCTCGGCTGGCTTCTTCTCCGCTGGTTTCTTCTCAGCCTTTGGTGCCATACCTACTATAGAATTTGGTGCTCTGTAGAAAATTAGGGTCGTGAATTGGGATTCCAAAAGCTTAATGGAAAAGCAGTTGAAGTTGTGAATGACAAGAGCGTGCAAGGATTGTATATATAGGAAAAGGTTCTGACCTTCTTATTGGCTAGTGGGCTTTAGTGCGGATCGATGAGGTGGCACTTTGATGAGCCTGTTGATGAACGGCTGAGATGTTCTTTTGGCTTCTCAGTTTTCCTTTGGCGCCTAAATTTATTCTTGCCGGCTACTATCTTTCCAGATTGACAAAACCAAGACAATTTTATAGAGGAAAGGAAACACTTTCATATCAGAGAACAAACCAGTGCATATCAAAGTTATCCTTTTAATCTATATCTATGTAAATATGATTTGTTTTAAGAAAATTCATTCCTCTATAATATAACAAATCAAAGGACTAATTTTCATTCATTATTCCCTGTTATTGAATTGTTTCCACTATAAAATTGTTATGTTTTTAATAATTTTTATTTCAAAATAAAAAATATTTTATCTAATTTTTATTTTTCTACCATCTTTCAAATATTTTATATTAACAATGATAAAATTAATTTATTTTAAATGTTAAATTAAATATTAAGAATTTTATTATTGTGATCTTAAAATATAGCATTAAATTATTTTAATTTTGCTATAATTGTTAATTTCTAATCTTAAGTGTCAACATATAGATTTGTGGGGGATTGTACTTTAACAATTATGACTCTCATTATAGGTTATAATTTATTTTACTGTTTCACATTTTAAAAGTTTTGTTAAATTTATTCATTTATTTAAATTTCAATTTTGTTCAAAAAAATTCAAAAAAAATATTTCACTAATAATTTAATGTGAGAAAATTATATATAAATATATAACAAGTATAGAAAATACTTAAATCATAATTTCATAAAATTCAATCTTAATTTTCTGTAAGTTATTTTATGATATCAAAATGGACTATCTGACTATCATATTTCTTTATATATTAAATAGAAATACTAAAAATTTTAAGAATATGTTTGAAAAAATCTTATTTAAGCTATAGTTTGATTAATATGAATAGAACATGTTTTTTTAGTTTATGATGAGTTAACTTAGTTAAATTTAATTTATTAATATAATAGATTATAAGAAAAGTGTGACTATTACAATGCATTAGGTGAGGATTATAAATTGTGTTAATAATGTAGATTGGCAAATAAGTAATAAAACATTTTATATCTTTCTAAAATAACACATTTATGATTTTAGATATGTTATTATAAAAGAAAACAAATATATATTATATATGTTGTAATTTTTATGGATGGTTATTCATTAGACACAAAGACAAGAAAAGGTCTGAAATAGAAAAAAAAATACATATAAATTAATATTTTTTATTTTTTACTATAATTGATGCATTATTTAGTGTTTGGTTTTGATTGAACAGTGACGAACTTAAGTTTAATGAATTTTGGCATTTATTATTTTCAATTACTATTATAATTTATTTAGTATGTAAATATACCTTTGATAAAGATTATATCCATTTTCTATTACATGTTAGAAAACACAACAAAAAAGAAAAGTAATATTAAAAAATAAAATAAATTAACTTAGTATGAACACCATTCCATATAAATGTCATAGAAATTGACCTAGAAGAGTTTTCTAATATAAAAAAAAAATAAAAAATTAGGAGGTTACCAATGATATAAATGATATAAGATATTGATTAACCAATGTTGTTATATATTCCATCTTATATTGATAGTATATATATTAGGTTTATAAATAATATATAAAGTATCCAAAATAATTAATATTAAAAATAGTATTTATGAAACCATTTATCTGCATTGATTTGATCAAAAATAAATTTATCTAAACTAAAACTCAACTAGTTTTAGTAACAATTTTACTTTCTTCTCTTGTTCATTAAAATGAAAGGTGAGCTTTTAAAATCAAATATTTCATTGGAATAAAAATTTATATACAATTATCACCATATTTGCTTTAAATTAATAATAAATAATATTAATTAATATTTATAATATTACCTTGTTATGTTATCAAATTATTTGATACATGATTATCATTAAATCATTGTTACGCGGTAAAAAACATAAATCACAAGGAGTAGGAATCAAATTTTCGAAAAATATGTCAATACATTCTTATAAATAATAGTTGGAGATCATAAGGATTGGGACCATGAAAGATTTCGTTTTATGACTTTATAATTCTTATTTTATTGGTGGTAAAAGTTGATATGTCATCTATCTAAATATGATTAGTTATGATACATATATCAATCTTATATGCTGTTTTTTCATTTAAAATTAATTGAGTACTTCATCAAAATTTGTCAATGTTTTAGTTTAAGAACGAGTTAAGGGTTTTAAATCAGGATTAAGTATCCAAGTTTACGAATAGATGTTAATTTGTCTTTTCACTTGTGATGATTCACCTATTTATAGGATGTTATAGAGTTTTTTTTCTATACATTGTAAAATAGTAGCTATGAAAATATTCAGACTGAAAAGCTAGTTAAACTGATATGTTCTTTTTAACTTTAATTAGATTGGTCAATGGAGGATGAATTAGTCCTTTAAATATTCTTAATTACTATTATTCTTAGGGGATATGAAGGTTATAACAATCTTTCATTGATTATGGCTTTAACAACAATTTCTTTAGTCTTCAATCTCTAATAACTGACATGAACAAGATGGAAAGTATCTGTAAAAGACACTCCAATGTCAAAATCAATTATCAGATATAAAAAATATTAGAGTTTATTAGATAAGATAAATTTCTCCTATAATTGGTCGGTATTTATAGTGGTAATTATTTTGACATGTATTAATTAGTTTTGATTTTAGTCAAAGGAGAATTGTAAAGCATTTCATAGTTTTACATGCGACTTCTAAGATAAGTAATGATGAGTGGTCAACTGAGTTTTGCACTAGGCCAAAACACATTTCAACCTTTGTTTCTTGATGTGTTAGTTGACAGTTACTTATGCGGACAACTACCTTTACCGTATGATACAAATATAAAAATGACATTTCTATATTGATAATTAAATATGATTACTTAGGCTTTGAGAGTAGATGATGTTTGACCTGTCAAAGAGAACATCAACTCATATGTTTAGTGACTTTGTGTGTGGTCACTATGAAAGCATCATTATATTCCTTCTTTAATTTAAATAAAATATTGACTATGAAATTAAAAATTTATAATTTTCCCAAAAAATAGAATAATTTAATATTATTTTTAAAATTATAATCAGCAATTCTTAATATATACATTTAAAATAAAAAGAAATTGCTTTTATATTATAAAAATATAATATTTTTTAAATATGAGAATAATATATATATAGTAAATGTTTGTTTTCTTGTACAATGTATTTGGACAAGAGGATGTTCGTGGTTTGATTGTATATGACGACAAATGGTGAAAGGTTATTATGAAGAGATTTGCAAGAATGTCATTGAAAATTACAGATCAGTCATTATAAATGAGTATACAGAGAACCTTATACTGTAGCATGCAGATAACATCTTATTGTGGGTGTCCAGACAAGTGCAGCTTGTATAGACGTGAGATTCCTTTGCAAAGATTTTTGAAGCTTCACAATGAGCATCATTGACCATATTCAAATTAGTTTGAATGTGCTTTTATAAGCCTTGAGTTGTTCCTTGGAGTGTGGTGCTTCTGTGAGTGTGAGATTTGTGAGTTGTTGGTACTGCTCTTGTGATGTAGTAAGTGTGTAGTGGTGTCATTGACACAGGTGTGGTGTCAGTGGTCGTTGAAGGTGATTGTTGAAAGCATCAATGATCTCGCCATGTCTAGAGGTAGAAGATGATTCATAATCAATTATCCCATACATGATAATCGATTATACCCAATTTCTGTAAGCCATAATCGATCATCTTTGAGTCCAATAATCAATTTTATGAAACTTTTTATACGTATAATGTATAATTGATTCTAAGGTTATTTTTTGCGATAATTGATTATGGCACATAAATAATCCATTACAAGGTTTTTTTTTTTTTTTTGCCATAACTGATTATGGCGTATAGATAATCGATTGTCTATATACTTTCCAACCTATAATCGATTATGGTGGTCTTAAAATCAATTATGCTTATGTTTTTGGTTTTTTATTCTCCAGTGACGTTTGTTTGTTTGTTTTGATATTGAAATGTTTTGTGGGTAGCATTTTCAGTGGGTATTGGTGGTTATTCGTCGTGTGATATTGTTGGTGGTGTTGATAGTCATACTGTTATCTTCCTCATACCTATGTGGTTATATTAAAATTGTGAGTTGGAAAAAAACTATAAATTATATATTTGATTATACGTGGATGGATTGATTATATATCATGGTTTTTATATTTGAAAAAAATAGAAAAAATGTTGAACTAAATGCTTATGAGAAATTTGATGTAAAAATAAAATTAGAAGGTAAAATTTGAAATATTAAAGAATATTTATAAATTTAGAAGTTTTGAAGAAAATTTAAGAATTTGAAATATTTTTCAACTATAAAACTATTTTTTTTTTTTTGTATAGGTGAACTAATCAAATTTATAGAAAAGTTGAAAGTTTAAAGCTTATAGAAAGAAAACAACATCAAGAAAGTTTAATTGAAATAGAAAAAACGCTAGTCATTATTGAAACTTATTGCTGTTTCTGAAGCACCTTACATAACTAAAACAAAATACATTTAATAAAAAATACAAAATATTTATTTATATTTTTGCTAATCATTGTTTTAAGAGTAGTAAATTACAAAATGATTAGAAATATACAAATATAAAATATAACATTTAATTTTATAATATATATTTTAATAAATATATTTAATTTTTAATAATTACTTTTAATTAAACCTCATTGATTAATATTCGATATTTGATTGAATGAATTGGTTGGTATACACTAATAAACATTTCATCTTTGATTTATTTTAGTCAATTTAAGTATATTCGTTACATATTTCTCCTATAAATTATTAATATTTGTATAAAAATAGAATAAAGATTAAAAAATTCATATTTAATATCTTAAAATTATATTAAAAAGTATTTAAATTTTTAAATAAAAAAATTAATAAAAAGGTAAATTTAGAAAAGATTTAAAATAGGTAAATTTAGAAAAGATTTAGAATTATTGCTAATATATAGTAGTATCCCCAATTTCCGCAAAAATTGGATTTTGAATTCGATTAGTCAAAAGAGAAATATAGATTGCAAACTCTTTTTATTTAAACTAATAATTTTAAAACTTTCAATTTAAGCAAAATGAAAATGATATAAAAATAATTTATACTTAAAAGTTAATAGCGGGACAAAGAACAAATTTAGGCGCCCATGGAAAACTGAAAAGTGAAAAGAACATCTAGCCGTTGATCAGTAGCTCATCAAAACGCCAGCTCATCAATCCGCGCCAAATCCCAACAGCCAATCAGAACGCCAAAGCCTTTCCCTATATTTACAATCCTTGCAAACTCTCTTCATTCACACCTTCAATTGCTTTTCCACTAAGCTTTTGGAATCCCAATTCAAAGCCCTAATTTTCTACAGAGCACCAAATTCTGCAGTAGATATGGCCCCAAAGGCAGAGAAGAAGCCAGCAGAGAAGAAGCCGGCTGAGGAGAAGAAGTCGACGGTCGGAGACAAGGCTCCGGCGGAGAAGAAGCCGAAGGCAGGAAAGAAGCTTCCGAAGGAGGGAGGAGCTGGTGGTGACAAGAAGAAGAAGAGAAGCAAGAAGAGCGTGGAGACATACAAGATCTACATCTTCAAGGTTCTGAAGCAGGTTCACCCTGACATTGGTATCTCCAGCAAGGCCATGGGCATCATGAACAGTTTCATCAACGACATCTTCGAGAAGCTCGCTCAGGAATCTTCTAGACTTGCCCGTTACAACAAGAAACCCACCATCACTTCAAGGGAAATCCAGACCGCGGTCAGACTTGTGCTGCCCGGAGAATTGGCCAAACACGCAGTCTCTGAGGGTACCAAGGCTGTTACAAAGTTTACTAGTTCTTGAACAAATTATCTTGTTCCTTATCTGTGCTCTTGATCCCCTATGTTTATTAGTTGTATCTAGTGGATCTAATATTCTGTTCTTAGATTTGAATTCTTAGGTTTGTAGTTTTTAGTTCAAATTGTTGAAGATATGAAATTGTGCCCATCCTTGTGTATGGAAATGACTAAGCTGAATTTATCCAATATCAGTGTTTGAAATCAACTTCTTTCTAAATGTTCTGTAATTTGTTTTAATCTGGTTATGAGAAATTCTACAATGAAATAGTTGTCCATGGAGTATTTGGACTTCATTTTATTTCTGTAAATTAATTTTATCTATTTAAACCAATTTTCATTTTTGATATATTGAAAGTCTAAGAAATTAGTATGAACTTTGGAAAACTGTAAAGACTATTCAACCTAAAATTTTTTGGAAAACTGTAAAGACTATTCAACCTAAAATTTTTTGGAAAACTGTAAAGACTATTCAACCTAAAATTTTGCATTTGTAATGCTTAAAAAAGAGAGGAATGCTTAAATCTTATTGGGATGTAATATCTTATTTTATAAGACACAATCTAAGCCAGAAAGTCATACATGGGATTATTGTCAAAAAATCATGTGTTGTATTATTTCTAGGGTCTTAAAATCTCTGAGCATTGTTCATGTTGTGTTTTTGATTTTTTTGACACCATCATTTTGCTTTTTAATTTATTGTTATGTTAATTAATGAGAAATGAAATTCAGGTCATGAAAATTACACCTAGTATGTTTCAAGAAAAGAATTAGCTTATATTTTATTTATTTAATTCATTAAAATTTCTTATATTTTTTTAAAGCATAAATGTTTTATTATAATAAAATTTCTATATTAAAAGTCTTTGAAAAAAAAATTCTATAAGCATTTATAATAAAATAAAATAAAAATAAAATTTTCCATTAACTAAATTTAGTTTGTATAGAACTTAATTAAATTTTGAAAAGTTAATATTCTAACTTTTGCAACTCATTTAGGTGAATTTTAACTTTTAAAGAATTATTTAATTATTTTTATTCTTTTTTTAAGTATTTACAAAAAAATGCTTTAAAATATTACCTAAGGTTAAGATAAGATTATAGAAATAAAGTTCTTTTGTAAATACTGTTTAGGACTGATTTAGGATTTAACTGGGGAAATAAAATTTGACTTTAATTATAATTAATGTAGTTATTTTGTCATATGTATTTTTTATATCATTTAATTAATTGAATAAATGTGTGGTTATTTTTCAACTTTATTCTTTCTTAGTAATTTAACTTTGAAATTAAATTAGAACAAATTTCAAAATGTAATTATAAATTAAGATTTTCTTATCTGTACATTTTCACTTTCTTAGATAAACAGGTTTTAACTAAAATAAAATTGAACATTTTAAATATCTTTAACCTAAATGAATATATATATTATATTTAAAAAAATGTGTTTACAGTTTTATTAACTTTCACGATTCTATCCAATACTTTCCATATTACTCATTATAATCCTTTATTCTAGGAATACTGATTCCTGCTTAAGAATACCGTTTCCTAAATAATCAACAATTTAAGATATACCCTTCGGAATTATTCTGACAGCCTATGATCCATAAAGAAAAACTCCAAACCCAATCAGAGGCACACCCGGATCAACCACCTCTTTCTCTTCTCTTTTTCTTTCTCACTCGACTAAACCCTAAGCTTCTTTCACCCTCACCGGATCTGTTCCAAAACCTAAACCTAAACCTCACTCTGCAAACATGTCTGCAGCTCTGGATTTGTCGCTCGATGACATCATCAAGAACAACAAAAAATCTGGATCCGGAAACTTCCGTGGCCAGAACCGATCATCCGGATCCGGATCCGGACCTTCACGCCGCTTCCCCAACCGTGCTGCCAACCGTGCCGCTCCTTATGCCGCCGCCAAGGTAGGTATCTCTTACTTTCATCCATCTTTTGTTTTTAATTTCGATTTCGTGGTTCAATGCCTAATTTTGCGTTGGATTTAATTAATCGTTGGTTTTAGGCGCCCGAGGCGAATTGGAAGCGCGATTTATATGAAGATCAGTACGTGGCTGCGGCGGAGTTCCCTGCTCAAGGTGGTTTTGCGTCTTCTATAGAAACTGGGACCAAACTCTTCATTTCTAACTTGGATTATGGTGTTTCCAATGATGATATTAAGGTAATGCTATCTGTATTTTAAGTACATTGCCTTAGTGTTTTTGGCTTGGCACGAACTAAAAATTTCGTTCCTCGCAGTTTGATAGAAATCCTTGGTCTCTATTGTTCGTAGTGTTTGCATAGTTTTAGAGTAGAGATGGACGGGTTGGTGGACGTGAACTATGAAGTGTATGTTTGCGCAAGTAGCTCTGTTTTTAGGACTCTAGGTGTATGTAAGAATGCCATAGTAGCTACTCTTTTTACTTCGTATTCCTTTTAGTCTACTTGGGCCTCATACCGTAGTTACTTATTTTGGAATTTGTTTTTATAATTGTGCTTCTGTTATGCGTTTGACTAAAATGCTGAATTAAGTGCTTAGCACTGTAAAACTTATTTTAGAAAAATAATCACTTAATTATACAAAGTCTTAAGTAGCTACTCTTTTTGCTTCCTATTCCTTTTACTCTACTTGGGTCCTCATACCGTAGCTACTCGTTTTGGAATTTATTTTGATAATTGTGTTTTCCTGATGTGTTTGACTAAAAAACCGAAGTAAGTGTTTAGCAATGTTCCACTTATTTTAGAAAAATAATCACTTAATTTTGCCAATTTCCTTAGAGAGGCTTTTGTGCTAATTTTTCCTAAATCAATTGTTTCTAAACCAGCGTCTTTTCAGGCTCTTTTTGTGAAACTATTAGGCTGTCTGTGACCACCACGTATCCATGGTTTATAGTAATCTCTGCTTGGTATAGTGTTTCGATTTAGAAGAAATACGAATAACATTCAAATATTTGTCATGTGGAGGTTATTCATGGTTGTCGATGATTTCTCCTATTAGTTGGAGTCTTTCTCCTATCCTATTCTATCTCTTCACTTTTGCTTGCCATATAACACGTGATTTCTTTTTTTTCTTGCATCATCTGTTTTCCTGAAATGAGAATACAGTAGAGTGTGAGTTGGTGGTGGCCGATGGGGGAAAGGGAATAATTTCTTTCTTTTCTTTTTCTATCTAGGCGGCGAGAAGATGGGTGCTGAGCCTGCACTACAATTGGGTCACTTTGTACCCTAAAAGGTCCTACATTTTGGGGAGTCTTTTTTGCTGTTTTTCATTAATGTTTTGTGATAATATTATAAAACTATTGGGTAAGGTGTAATATTTTAGAATATTTGAAAAATATTAATAATTAGTTATATAGGGCTAGTAGTTATTACGTATAGGCCACTAGAAAGTTCCAGCAAAACTCTTCCAAACACTCCTTATAGTCCTGACTACATGCATCTAGGTAATGTTGTGGACAATATCAGGCAACTTAATTTTAAATCAATAATATAGTCGGTAACAATGTTTTCTTTCCTTTTGGCCCCTTCAAAGCCATTGTTCAATTAAAATCCCTTTTCTCTATTCTATACTGCAATTTAATTGACTCCTTAATAAAGGCAGGGTTTCATGCCTATAAGGTTGTAAAGGCCAAAAGTGCTCTCGGGCATTAAGGGTTTTAATTGTAGAAGTGGTTTTGAAGGAAGTTAAAAGGAAGGTTTTGGTGTCTGCTTTGTAAGGCAGGCGAAAAGTTCTCTTAGGCATTGGTTTATTTTAACACCTCAAGTTGTGAGGTAGTTAAGAGTGAATGATGAACGTCATTAACAATAGAATCGGAAAAAAAGTAAAATATTTGATTGTTTTGAACTACTTTTCCTGTTCCATATAAATTATTGCTCAAGGATAACATTTTCATTGTAAATAAACTATTAATAAGTTTAATTTCCTAAATACTCTCGGAGAGTGACAACTAGTAATTCAACATTTTATTTTACTCCTTGGTAGTTATCAGTTACCAAGTCAGATGTCTCGGTTTTCAATTTTTTATTGTTACTGATAGGTGCCAATGTCATGTTTTACTTTAATTATATCGGAATTCTTAATGCACCAAGAGGTGCTGGTACTTTCTAGCACCTAGTCTAAGTGTGATGGATTTTTCGAGGAAAAGGGAAGGAAGGACTAAATATTTTTTATTTTTCTTTATTTTTTCTTGTTTGACATTTTTTTGAAGTAATGGATTAATAAAAGTTTAGTGTCTTAATCTTCTATTTTGTGTTGTTCTAAACCTTAACATAACTCTCATAAGCTTAAAAATAATAAACTTTGTTCCCCCTCTTTGCAATACCCTACGCTTGAAACAGCCCTTGGTATGATCTGTCTAAACCCTAAACCTAAACATGCCTGGCTGACTGTTTTATCATGAAAAAAATGCAAATATTTAATTGCAATTATTCTTACAAACAAAGATGTTTGCACTTTTACTATTTTACAGTCAGAGTTTGAAATTCAATTTTGTACTCTCCAGGAATTGTTTTCTGAAGTTGGCGACCTGAAACGTCATGGGGTTCATTACGACAGGAGTGGAAGATCGAAGGTATCTTATCCTGTTGGCATAATGTGGTCGTACTCATCAATTTGTTTTGTCTTGCAGTAGTTTAGAAAAACTCTTTTTCATAGGGTACTGCAGAAGTAGTATTTTCACGACGAGCTGATGCTGTAGCTGCTGTAAAGAGATACAACAATGTTCAATTAGATGGTAAACCTATGAAGATAGAGATTGCGGGAACAAACATTTCTACACCTGGTGTTTCTGCTGCAAACAGAGCTATTGGAAATTTGAATGGAGTTCCTCAAAGGTATCCTCTTGCTTAATGAGATATTTTTCCCCACTAACACTATAAAAAAAAATTACCCAAGTAGCACACTTTACACTTTAATTCCCTAACTTTATTTACATAATCTTTTATTCAACTATCATTTATTTTTTACACTTTTACACTTTAATTCCCTAACTTTATTTTACACTTTACACTTTAATTCCCTAACTTTATTTACATAATATTTTATTCCCTATCATTTATTGCAATCTTCAAAATGGCTGCAAGCTTTTGGATATTTTGAATTGTGACATTATTTACTTATTAATCCTTTTTTATACCGTACCATTTACTGGCTGTTGTTGAGATAATCATCCATCCTGTCATTTTTGTGTTTTAGAAGCGACTCTGAATAAGTGAATTGCAATGTTTGTGTTAATTTTAATCACCATCATTCTTTATGAAATGGAAGATGGCTGTGCTTATTTATTTGTTTCCTAGAGGATGTCTGTGTTTTGTTCTATTTTTTCATATTGGCTTTCCTTTTATTTGATCAATAGCTGTAATGAGATTTAATGTTTTATCAAGAAGTAATTTTTTTGGTAGTGACGGTTAAGTTGGTTTTTTTTTTCTTTTTTATTGTTAAAGATGATCATATGTGCTATTGATCTGACTCAGTGCACAAGGAAGAAATGGGGCATTAAGAAAGCCAGGAGGAAGAGGGCAAGGCATTCGAAGGGATCGAGGAAGAGGTCGTGGTGGAGGAAAACGTGACGAAAAATTATCTGCAGATGATCTGGATGCTGATCTGGAGAAGTATCATGCAGAGGCAATGCAATTGAACTGAAGGAATTGCCCATGTTTTAATTTCTTCTATGGTTATTAGGGGCTTGGTGATGGAACACTGTATTTTGCTGTGCCCTACTTATTAGGGGAAAGGGAATGGACTCTTCGTGAAAACTTTTAGACTTGACCCGCGGAGTTTGGGCTTCTTGCCTGTTATTCATTTTCCTTGGGTATTTCATATGAATTACGAAACAGGAGTCAGCGCCCTCTCGTTGGCATTAATTTGTTTTAAGAAGTGTATTATGGAAGTGGGAACCATGATCTCGTCTATCAATGCACAGAATATTTGGCTGCTACAAAATATGGGAGGCTGCAGATTTGACCTAGTTGCTTTGGTTAAACCATACCAATACAGTGGAATCTTCGAATGAGGTAGATTCCATGCCTTTTTTGCTGTATTTGTTTAGTGTAGTCATTGGGGTTTGTCATGTTTAGATGTTCTACTTGTTATAGTTGAGAACATCTTTCCTGACTGTCTGGTAATTTTGGCTTATTATATAGTGTGATGGAACTTATCCTATTTGACTTCATCGACTGGTTGCACTTGGTGGTACAAGTCTACAGATGAAGATAGCACTCCCTGCTAGGGATTTGCTATAGGAGTTGGTATCAGCTCTAGTCTGTTGTGACCGTTCTTTAGTTGTACGAATCTGTGAGAACTGTCAGTGCTGGTTACAATTACGTGCTCGGCTGTTTTTCCGGCCATGTTTTACTGGTTGGATCTGAAAGGGACAGTTGATACAAGTGCTTGCAATAATCACGCTAGTCAGAGATTCTTTTTTAACTTTACAGGCATTGGTACTCTACCCATTCCCAGCTGTGGTGGGAAAGGGTGGTATTAACTACCTTTACATTAGTGTAACGTTTATCCACTGAGACGATAGCCTAAGGACATTATTTCATTGGGATGCCAGCTTATGCTCGGCTTTAACGTTGTTTTTGATGGCTGACTGTAACTGGCATGAATTAATCTCTATTGTGGTGTCTTTTGCAGTGCTTTTAAACTTTTGGAAACAACGTTTCAATTCAAAATGTGGTAAGGAAATGAAAGAATCCAATGATTCTGCGCTCTAGATCTGCTGCAGTCCAAGTTCTTTGATAATACTGTATTTCCTATATAAAGAAAGGATCAAATGTCAATGTTTAATAGATGAAAAAAATGTTAGATGTATTTACATAAAATTGTTCGGCCTTCTTCAAAAATTCGTGCAGTTTTCAACAAAATGGTTTAATGATCTAACTTACAATAATCAAGAATAAAAACTCTTCAAAAAATAAAGGATGATTTTCTGTTAATACACAACAAAAACTGATAAATTTTCAATCTCATTTCATAATTTTACTAAAGTCTCATTTCAATCTCATTCATCTTAACGTTATATAACTTGGAATTCTTAACTTTGCCAATAACAAAATATACAAAACATTAGCCAGTTTGTTTGTACACAACTTCACTGATGACAAAAAAAGAAGACAAGGAACTAAGCATCGACAATGGCTTGACAATCTGTACAGACATGGGAATTTATTGCGATTTTGGCTTGGCAATCCTATCCCACGTTGAAAATATAAACCCCATCAAGGAGTAGAAAATCGTCTTAATACAAGAAATGACGAAGTTCCAACAGGAAGAGGGCCAATACCAAGGATAAAGCAGCCGGAAGAACAAACTAATAAGATGTCGCGGATAACGTCCCACCTGTATGTAATATGGTATAAGCATAAGCAATTTGCCATTATTAGGAAATCAGTTGACCAAAGAGGAAAAGAAAGTATCTGGTCCACTAAAACATTTAATAAAGGAACTGCATTCTTCTCAATCTATTGGTAGCTTAAACAATTTTACACCACTTATTAATCATATCATGTACCTGTCCAACAAGACTTTTAATCCTTTAGTTAACTAGGTTCACTTTCTTTCTTTTGGCTAACCGTGAACTCGTTCCGACAAATAAAATTAATCCCCATGCATTATTTAGGGAGTGTAAAGAACGAAGCCCTTGCAATGGCTCAAGTACGAGTACTAACCGGAAAAAGTAAGTCTAATGCTTCCCAAGCTGCATGACGAACCGCTCTCGTGGGATACATTGGACCACCAGGAGAAGTAAAGCTATACAAACAAGTTTTTAATCTTGTACTTGTAGTCATTCTCAATTCCATACCTGTGTCATTAGCATAGAAAAAAAAAAAACAAACGACATAGCTAAGTCAGGACGAGATACTAATAGTCCCTGTCCAAATATTGCATCTGTATGGTTGATATAGTACCCTGAAGGATCCTAATTTCTGAAAGGTAATGAAGCAGTACTGGTTCCACCTTTAGCTTTTGAAGCTGATAAGTGATGAGAAAAAAATCAACACCAACATTAAGGGTACCATCTTCATCTCTTCATATGAAATAGAGGATAAGGCTCTTAATCATGAAATGGTAAATTGTAACTCAAACTTACCTGATCAGTGAGTTCAGTAACAAATATATCTGCTGGACCACCAATTAGAAATGCAGTGGGGAAAGCAGGACATTGTTTCAAGAAGCTATCTATTTTGTCAGCTGCAAAAAAAAAAAAAAATTATATTTTAACAGGCTAGTACATAGTCAATCATAGCCAATAATCCAGTGCCCCAAACTTCTGTTTACCTTTATTGTAAAATAGAATGAACCTTGAGAGCAAGAGATACATATCACGCTGAGCCTGATAATATGGTGACAAATACAGAATTTTCAGAATGTCAATTGCTAGAAACATAATTCAGCAATTCAAGGTTCCAACAGACAAAACTATAACTTATAGGGTTAAGCTCACCTGGAAAGGAATTTTATTCAATCGAGTGTGGTCTAAAGCAACATCTTGCAGAAGATACTGAACTTGAGGGAAACACAAGGAATATGCAAAAGAATTGGGAAAAGGAAGCAATAATCAAAACATTAGTCACATGATCCATATCAGGGCAGACAAACATTAGATTCGTTCAAGGACTCTTACACAGAATAAAGACCGGAAACGCCTTGTATTTGTTTGAATGTCAATCCTGCACATGGTTTTGAAAAATATTACTGCAATATGATCCCAGATTAAATTTGAGCGTGGTAACATGCCACTGTACCACAGCCGATGAACACAATCTTAATAATTAATAATATTTTCCATTACTTTCCGTTTCATGGAGGGGATAGGCTTGAATGGATTGCTATGGCATGGCAACATCAGGTGAAAAAAATAATTTTTTTGAAAGAAAAATCATGAAGAGCACTCAGAAATATTCTTCTTCCAATTTAGAGGGAGAACAGGACATTAAATTTAGTTCATATATTTTGTCCAGGAATAGTAATGAAAGTCAATACTTGTAACTAGTACAAACAACCAGCCAATCCAAATCCAAGCTTGGCTAGGCAAAAAGCAATTAAGTTTTCTTTCATAACAGCCTGTATTCATACCAGAAAACATTTGTGGCACCTTGAACCAGAGCAGATGAATACCGAAGGAGCACTTCTGGATTATCAAGATGAAATTCAAATAACTGCAAAAAATTACGAAGTTATTGTGTAACACTACATGAAGCTACTATATATACCACAATTACGATTCATGAAAGATGCATACACAGTGATTCATCAAACTCATTAGAATTTTAGGAACTTGGGTTTGCTTAGGAAATATGGAGATTGACTTCTTATAATAGCAGAGGAAACCTCTGTAATCATAAAAGGCAGAATTGAAAAGAAATGAAATAAAATATCCTAAGGCCACAACCATCCCATCTCATGCCAGGTAGCCTGTATAAACATTATAATCTAACAGCAGAAGTTAAATATGTTTTGTACAAAGATCGAAATAGTGTAATATGATAAATTAGTTTGTGAATAACTATAATTGTATCCTTCATAATAACAAAATAATTAACAAATTATATTCATACTCTACACAGACACACACAAAAATAAAGCCATTAAATCTAAGACCTGCTGCAGAATCCATTAAGATTTGACAAACAGCTTTTATCAAATAGATCACTAGACAAAAGAAAATTGGGTCTGACATCAGGGAAAGTATTAGTCTTAGAAATCAGGGACATATATTATAAATGCTTAGAATTTCAGAATTTAAGTAATCAAGAAGAAATCATAGTACATTAATGCCAAATGGGATATACATCAAATGTTTATATATTCCTTTAACTAACTGAAAAAGAAATAGCAGTCATTCTGAACAGTTGTGCAGAAAATGAGCACGCTTTAGAATCTCACATACATAAATTATAAATGTTCAAATTTACCAGAAAGGCACCTGATAGAACTGGTTGGTAGTATCAATGAAATACAGAACAATAGCATGAGCTAAGAGTTTTCAACTAAATACAAGCAAGCCCTATATTTGATAACGTAATAAAAACAAAATAATTTTCCTTTTAGAGATTACAAAAGAGAGGCTTATATGATTTTGAACAAGTAAATACAAGTTCAAAATATGACTAACCATGGAAAATAGAATCTTTTCTCTTATTAAAAAGTGGTCCGACATTTTAGCCTTGCAATCAATGAATTATGAATGCTAAAGGTCCGGACATGAATGCCTAAAGCATGGGCTCCCAAGAATAGATACTATTCTTTTTCCTGTTAATGACCATTCAACTTAGAAAAATTTTACACAAGTCTCAAGCAGCTTATTTCTATTTTTAAGATATTTAAACATCATTGCCAGCTCAAATATATATTATTATAATTAATGTTTACCATTCATATTTTTCTCAATCTTTACAGTGGTAAAGTTCTCAATTCCAATTCCAAACCTTTTTCAACATCCAAGTAACTTTTTGCTATTGTTCTAGGTTATTATTATTTTTATTATTAGTAGTATTATTATGGTATATGACTGTTCAATAAATGAACATATAATTTTTTTACTTGACTTTTATATGTTATGTTATTCTATGACTTTTTGAATTTTTCAACATTTTCCTTTGCCATAAAAATGTTATCATGATCGAATTTTGGCAACATGATCTAGACTAGTCAACGAGAATGCAACTACTAGGAATTATATGAAAAAACAACAAAGAAAGAACAAAATAATAGAGTAAGTGAGTACTTGAGTAATAGAATCCAAACAGGGAAAACTACTTGAGTAAGTGAGTAACTCGTTCATTTCTCTTTTTAATGAGAATGTTGTAATGTTGTAACCAGTGATGAGAGATCATACAACACATGTAGGAAAATAGCGCCATCAAGAACGCAATAAGACAAATGCCACAAACTCACATACCCATTTGTGGAACAGGAGGGCAAAGATATGTGAAGCAAACGATTGGCTCCAAAGTTGAACAATTAAGTCAAGGATAGGTTTCCCGCTCCCAGCCACACGCACAAAATAATCAGCAAGCACATCGTAGAAGCATAAAGGACCATCATTACTATCCTCTGCGGGAGAAATGTCATCTTCTTCCTTGTTGAGAATTACATCTGTTATTTCGAAAATTGGAAAACATGCACTCTGTAACTCTTGTTTGACAAATAAAAGATAACATACATCCTCCCCCTTCTAAGAAGGAAAAAAAAGAAGTTCCTAACACGTTATTTAAATTCAAATATCCACATTGTAGTTGTGAATTCCATTCTAATTGCAACCAAAGAGCACCATAAATAACAGAATACCTAATTATGTTAACAAGACATTATAATCCTACTTTCCTAGCCACATACACGCTAGTTAACCTTCAACGAAAATCAACAGATTAAAATAACGCATTGTTTTAATACCTTTGGCTCGGTCATCGACTTCTAAAGCTATGTCCGCAAACAGCTCCTGCAACAAATTGCGCCTCTGCGACGAATTAGCCAACGCCTGCACCACATTCATCATCACACACACAATACTAACATTAAATCACTCGTTCGCTACAGTGAAAGGAGAGAGAAACCAGAAGAAACCGAACCTTCTGAAGCTTCTTGTGGATCGCCTGAGAGAGCGCTTCGAGGTAGGCGGAGGTTCGGGGCGTTGAATGAGGTTCGGACATTTCCGATCGGAATCCGAATCAGGATCGGAGGCAGTGACCGAAACCCTAGCGCCCTAATCCCGATCCAGACGCGGCTTCGCCATTTCTCTAGATTGTTCGCGACGGAAGACAAATGAAAAATAAATAAATAAAATTAAGATTTAAATCTAGCGGAGAGAGAGTTTGGTTTCGGAGAGTTATTTAACCGACGAAACGTAACCGCTTCGCTTAGCTCTTTGTTGCTTGTTTCGGAAACGAAGAGAAGAGCGTAGAAGGCAACGTGCAAAAGAAGCTGAAGGAAGGAATAGGGACGAAGGTTGAAAAGAGAAATGAAAATGATTGAAGCGTGGCCGTTAGATTGAGTCACAGGCACAAGTGAGATCTATTTTCAATGTTTTTGTGTATTATTGGAAATGAATTGATGCGGTGGCACGGCGCGGTGTTTTGGATAATGAAAGAATCTGAGGTGACGTGGAATGGAGATTAGATTATTTTATCATATTTTATTTTTTTCGATGTTATATTCACTCAATGCATTTATTGTATTGTCAACTCAACGGTGACCTGGTGAATGGGACAGACTCGTGGAAATTCGCATTGCCAGACACCACAGACTCAGAAAAGAAACTTTCTTTCCTTAATTTAATTAATATTCAGATTAATTTAATTAATATTCAGTTTAGTTTAATTAAATTGTTGGATCACCGTTCAACTGGGAGTAAACAAGACCAGTTACAGTTTCGTTTAATTTAACAAGTTTATTAATTTCTTCAATAATTACTTCTTAAAATATTAGGCGAACAGCAATAACAATAAAGTTTTTAATTCAGCAAGTAAATGTGTAAATTAAAAAAGTATGCAAGTTTTTGTGTTAAATAGTAGATAAAACACTATCACTAGAGAGAGACCCTGTTAAAATAAAGAATCAATTTTCTATTGGAGTTGGAGGTGGAAGCTAGTGATAAAATAACAAAGACAATACTAACATGGTGAGGTCATCTAAAAGGTGAGAATGTAAAAAATTATTAATAGTTAATTAAAGTTCATTTGATATGAAAATTCAATTTTTTTTATAAATTTACCAATTTTACAGAAAATGAATCTTACATTTTTACTAATTTATTTTTTAATTCATATTTTTAAGTTGTGCTCGGTATGAGATAAATATGTATTTTTATATAATAAATACTTGTTTTTATGTAATAAAAATTAATAAGAAATACATTCTATAGATAAATTATAATCACAATTCATAATAAATTATTAATTTTAAATATATAAGTTATGTTTTGAATATACAGTGATCAATTTAAATTTTAAATCATTATAAATTTTTGAAAGTATTATTAACATTTAATTTATAAATAAAATAAAGAGATAGTTAATTAAAAATATCAGGTATAGAAAATTAAGATAAATAAATATAATTTTATATGTTGATGATTTTTTTTAACAAGTTAAAAAATAGAGAAAATTCCACTTTAAAATATGCTTAGGTTGAAGTGGTATTTATTGTCATCCCTTAAATATTTTAAGGTTTGACTCTTGTTGATGAAATGTATGTGATTAAAAAGTGAGATCCAATTAAATGAGTTATTTTCTGCATGAGTTGTTGATAAAATTGGTAAGTGTTCTTACACAGATTTTTGGGACACTTCAAGTAATATCGAGATTACCGAACAGTCTCCGCCTTATCTTCAAGTAGGGTGATTTCTGTCTCTGATCGCCAATGTTGCACGAGCTCCTTTGTATACTTTAGCTTTTCTTACTGTCTGTCTACTGTTTGCCTACTCCACGTGGGGGGAGCACCTGCGATTGCACTCCGACGCTCAAGTAAGTTTACGGTTATCGGAGGTAAATATATTTTAGTGTTCTTTTTTACGTACATTTGACCTTGCTTGCCTTTGTATTTATAGAGTTCATATTTAACTTAAAACTTACGTTATATCAGCTTTTTGCAGGCTGACCTGGCAGAGGTTGCGTATGCTCTATGGATCGTTCATAGACCGCCTACTTTTCGGTCTGAGGCTATCTATAGACCGTATACTTCTCGGTCTGAGACTCTTGAGTGTTTTTCCCTTAATCTATAGGCTAGCAACCTTAGGCGGGAAGAGGTCGGCCTAGGCCAGATAGTACACTTGTCCCCCAAGCTTGAGCGATAGGGTAAGCGAAAATGTTCTCAGTTTGTGACTCTTCGGGTGGATAGTGAGCACAACTAATAGCGTGTCTGTTGGCTTTCCCCCTTCTCTTTTCTCTTTTTTATATACATACTTGTTTTTTGGTGGGAAAATGTTATGATGTGACGTGTCTCATTAAGGTGTGTGCCTGTTTTTTGATCAAACGGTAAGATGTTGATCGTGCACTGTTCATCTTTTTCTTTGGTACAGGTCCTTTTCTATAAATAGGGGTTGGGGGCCACCAGTTGCTTTGCGTGTTATTCTTTTGTTCTCCGATATCCGACAACCCAAAATTATAGTAGTGGTTAGGTGCAGCGCGTTCATTCCAAGAGGTAAAGATGTCTTCCTTGTCTGGTTTCTCTGAGTCTGCTGGGAGTTCTTCTTCGAGTGTTAGGGCAATGTCGAGGGTGTCCGGATCCGGGAATTCGCCTCTTATATTCGAGGAGGCGTCTGGTAATGGTGGTGCAGAGGCCTTCGAGCAACCTATTGCTACTGGCATGCTCCCATATGAGATTGCCGAAAGCAACTTGCCTCGTCGCCAAGGATATGAGTGGGTGAGTTCTCTGATTACTAGTCGGTTTTCTAGATATAGATGGTCGTCTATGGTTTCTACCTATGCTGCAGCCGTGCCTATGTTTTCTTCAGGCAAAACAAGTTTAGATCTGTTTGTCGAACGTTGTACTTCTGTAGATAACGTGTGTCATGGCCAAGAAGGTCACAGTCATGACTTCTTTTATATTTATCCTTGTATCTTTACTGATTCCAACATTCGCCTTCCTTTTGACGATTTTACGATGGGCGTTCTACGAACGTTGAATGTGGCGCCTACGCAGTTACATCCTAACTTTTGGGCGTCACTTCAAGCGTTTCGGCTTCTTGCTGAAATGTTCCACCTTCGCCCTTCTCCTCATGTATTTCTTTCATATTATAGTACCCGCCCTTCTTATCCTGTCAAGTGGGTCTCTCTGGTTAGTCAGTCTCAAAATGTCCTTTTTACTCATTTTTCTTCATCTTATAAATATTTTAAAGATTCTTTTTTCAAAATTGTCATAACGGTTGCCAAATTTCCTTTGTACTGGACTCGGGATCCTGTTTACTATCTTTCTTGGCCGAGGTCTCCCGTGACCGAGGACGACAAGAGAATGTTTGAAATAATGGACTAGCTCCCCCGGAAACTCAATGTCCGCTCCATTCTTAAGCTTTATCTTTTTTTACACCGCTGGGTGGATTTGTATGGTATGCTTTGTTTTTAATAATCTGTCATGGTCTCGGTTTTTAACGCTGCTGAATTTATATATTTTATGGCAGGTATAATAGCTCAACGAGGATCCGCCTATCTTGACCGCCTAAAGAAAATAAAAAAAGATTGTGTTGCTACCGAAAAGGTTGTCGGTGGGAGCACAACTAAGACGCACTCCCCCTTTCCCGATCAAGCTCCTCCTCCTCCGGATTCTGAGAAAAGAAAACGCAAGTCCAAGGACAAGCCCAGGGATGAGAAGAAGGGCAAAGAAAAGAAAGAGTCTTCGTCCCAGCCTTCCCTGAAGAGGTCTCGGCTAAGCGTGCCTTCATCTAGTAAAGATTTGGCTGAGACTGATAAGGGCTTGGTGGAGTCACTATTCGGCTTAGGACTCAACTTTGCTAAGGGTACCAGCGTCGCCCTTTCTAGTGCTGAAAAGAAGGCCTTTACCGGATGCTCGACGATCGACTTGGTGAATTCATGTCTTGAAATGCATAGCCGTTCTTTGGCTATGACCAAAGTCATCAGAGCCCATGTGTTGAAGGGTGGCGTGGCAGAATTGGCAAGGATGAAGGAAGAGTTATTGGCTTCTAGTCAGTCTCTCAAAGAGAGTCGTGAGGCGAATAGTGCCTTGGGCGAGGCTTTGCGAACTGCAGAAGTGAACTTGAAAAAAGTGGAACAAGAGAGGGATGCTCTGAGAGCCTATTCTGAAGGAGTGAAGAAATCAAATGAAAGGCTCTCTACTGATGTCCGAGAACTTGAGCAATTCCTGTCTGAAGCCACTTTGGCGCATAATGAGGCAGTGTCCGAGAAAGCACAACTGGAGATAGAGCTCAATGACCTGAAAGATTATGTGCTGGATTTGCATAAGGAAGCTTTTAGCCAAGTTGTCTGTCAGGCTGTGTTTCTTTATGGTGTGCCAGAGCAAAACGACATGGACCCTGATAAGGATGTTTTCAATGGTTTCCTGGTACCCATAAAGGGCATACCTACTGCTGCCGAGGATCCTACGCCCAAAGAGACTAACCGCCAAGATGATGGAGGGGAGGAAGAAGAAAAGGATGGTGCTGCTAGGGAGGGATGATTACAGATTGGAAAACGACAATGTTTAGTAGTGTCAGCATTCTTGGGGGTTGCTGCTCGTCTTGGAATGGGTAGGATGTCTGTACTAAAGGCTTCTTCCAGTATTTACCCCCGATTTGTATTGAGGGGTGTATAAGTTGTGAATTTGGACGACCTGATTTCTCTTAGCCGAGGTGGTGGCTGGGCGAAAGATGACCTTTCTCTTATCTTGGCCTTATCTTATTGGTGAGGAAGGATCTGGTGTTCTGCTTTTATCGATCCCCCAAAGTCCCTTAGTTCTTCTAAACGCATAAATTTGGTCGTCCGTACTCTCATTTCATTCATATCAAGAGCTGGCTTCTTGCACAAGCTATCAGCAAAAGGTCCCGGACTAGGGCCGTGACCATGTAGTGGAGAGCAACCTCTGAGTTAAGGTTTCGTATTTGCAGGGCGACTTGGTTGAATCGATCCATGAATGTCCAAAGAGATTCGTTCCTCTTTTGTCGGAATTGACGAGGGCTATGGAGGTCAAATGATGGGATCTGTTGGTGGCAAACTGTGTGGTAAACAAATTGACTAAGGTCTTGAAGGAGTCAATAGAATAGGGAGGGAGCTTGGTGAACCAACTCAACGCCATTCCCTTCAGGTTGTTGGGAAAAACTCTACACATGATAGCTTCACTGGTGGTGAACAATCCGATATCAGTAGTGTATACATCAATATGTTTGTCAGGGTCAGTTGAATCGTCATATCGATCAATGGATAACTCTCTCCATTTGGGCGTCAACTCGACATTTACGATCCCATCCACGAATGGTAGTGCCTCTCGTGTAAACTAGAGGTCTTGCCTGTTTGAAACGACACTTCATCCTCTTTCTCAAGATTCGGGGTGTTTGCCTTTGACCGTCCTGAGATGGTAATTACCTTGGTTCTTTCTGCCTTGTCGCCTAGTAATCTCCTCTTTATCTCCTCATTTTCTAACTTCAAAGTACGCAAGTCCTCTTCGTTCTTCTGTCTGATTGCTAGCATTTCCTCTTCGCCCCGCTGTTTGATGTCTGCCATTTCCCGCTGCAAGGAAAGTAGTAATGCCATCGGGTCTGCTCCTGCCATAGCTCGCTCCTGTCTGTTCTTGCCTACTTGACTTCGGGTGGATACCATGCAGATCCCTCGTACTCTCTCTCGGCTCCACGATGGGCGCCAAATGTTCTTACACAGATTTTTGGGGCACTTCAGGTAATATCGAGATCACCGAACAGTCTCCGCCTTATCTTCAAGTAGGGTGGTTCCTGTCTCTGATCGCCAATGTTGCACGAGCTCCTTTGTATACTTTAGCTTTTCTCACTGTCCGCCTACTTCTCGTGGAGGGAGCACCTGCGATTGCACTCTGACGCTCAAGTAAGTTTACGGTTATCAGAGGTAAATATATTTTAGCGTTCTTTTTTACGTACCTTTGACCTTGCTTGCCTTTGTATTTATAGAGTTCATATTTAACTTAAAACTTATGTTATGTCAGCTTTTTGCAGGCTGACCTGACAGAGGTTGCGTGTGCTCTATGGATCGTTCATAGACTGCCTACTTTTCGGTCTGAGGCTATCTGTAGACTGTATACTTCTCGGTCTGAGACTCTTGAGTGCTTTTCCCTTAATTTATAGGCTAGCAACCTTAGGCGAGAAGAAGTCGGCCTAGATCGGATAGTACAGTAAGTATTTTACAGCAATCAGGTTGACAAAAAATATCAATTTTTATCAAATTAATTAAAGCAATAAAAAAGATATTTACACCATGTATTCTAATTATAATATTGTCGCAACCAAGGTCACGACGGGGACGGCGAACAAAAATAATTTTATTTTTAATTTTCAAAACAGAGGAGTCGCCACCATAATTTATTAGGAAAAACTATGGAAAACCAAAAACAAGATAAGGCAAGTTCGCAAAACCGGATTTAGAGTTCGGGAGTCGGTTACGTGTGGGGAAGGTGTTAGCACCCCCACAACGCCCGTCGTAAGACGGTACCTTTAATTAAATAAGGAATCTGAGTGTGATTATTTAAAATATTTATTTTCCCAAGAAAGAGATTAAAATAAAACAAACAAAATATTTTTTTTGGTTTTAGGGAGCCCGACAAGGTTTGACCTTGCTCCTACGTATCTCCATTTAAGAGTGGAGAATCAGGGTTACGTAGTTCTTTGATGATAAGATTGTTGGTTGTTTTGATTTGTATTTTTGAAAGTTTATGTTTGAAAATAAGGTAATTGAATGGTGTCAGTGCCAGGTTTAAAGCCTGGGCTTTTGAGATACAATGCCAGGTTTAAAGCCTGGGCTTTGAGAAACGGTGCCAGGTTTAAAGCCTGGGCTTTGAGAAACGGTGCCAGGTTTAAAGCCTGGGCTTTGAGAAACGGTGCCAGGTTTAAAGCCTGGGCTTTGAGGAACGGGGCCAGGTTTAAAGCCTGGGCTTTGAGGAACGGTGCCAGGTTTAAAGCCTGGGCTTTGAGGAACGGTGCCAGGTTTAAAGCCTGGGCTTTGAGGAACAGTGCTAGGTTTAAAGCCTAGGCTTTGAGGATTGGGATATATATCAAATTTGGTGTTGGAAAATAACATGCGACAATTATATGCAACATAGAATTTTTTAATGAAATCATGCATGCAAAAATGGAACATGACTCAATGAAACTCAACTTGGGTTAAGGGCACTTTAGTAATTGTGGAGAGTGTGGGTGCGGAACTTAATTAACGGGGGTGTAGGAAGTAACCCCACCAATAAGAAACTCAATCTTGGGTTAAGTGCATTTTGGTAATTGTGGAGAGTGTGGGTGCGGAACTTAATTAATGGGGGTGCAGGAAGTAACGTCACTAATAAGAAACTCAACTTGGGCTAAGGGCATTTTGGTAATTGTGGAGAGTGTGCGTGCGGAACTTAATTCATGGGGGTGCAGGCATTAACACCACTAATAAGAAACTCAACTTGGGCTAAGGGCATTTTGGTAATTGTGGAGAGTGTGGGTGCGGAACTTAATTCATGGGGGTGCAGGCATTAACGCCACTAATAAGAAACTCAACTTGGGCTAAGGGCATTTTGGTAATTGTGGAGAGTGTGGGTGCAGAACTTAATTAATGGGGGTGCAGGAAGTAACACCACTAATAGGAAACCCAATCCGAGCTAAGGGCAGTTTGGTAATTGTGAAGAGTTGGAGTGCGGAACTTAATTAATGGGGGTGCAGGGAGTAACTCCACCAACTGCAACTCAGCCTAAAGCCAGGGGTATTCTGGTAATTGGGGGAATAAAGGGTGCAGGCACAACCACAGGGGGTGTGTGCAGCACCCCCACTAACTAGAAACCCATCTAGGGTTTGGAAGGCACATGTTATGGAGACAATGGAGGCGGCGGCAGCCATGGTTGGCGAGGGTCGAGGTGGCTTGCGTTGGCGGTGGCCGCCACGGGAGCGG